>Ga0210034_1000083_pt1 | contig 116105 bp, 93 predicted proteins | sample CryGeymeta201505_FD_185466 | JGI IMG/M metagenome (GOLD analysis project Ga0210034, IMG submission 185466) | Groundwater microbial communities from Crystal Geyser aquifers in Utah, USA - Crystal Geyser metaG 2015-05 (SPAdes) (version 2) | ecosystem: Environmental > Aquatic > Deep subsurface >... | reverse complement strand
ACTTTTTGAAAAATGAGGGTAATCAGAGGGAACTCAATAAATAAATAATGATACTTTATGTTGTAATGGTTTCATAACCTTGAAAATATATTGGTTAATGTTTTTGTGTTTAAATCGTATTCGAAAATGGAACTATTATTTCCATTTCCAATAGTTATCAAAAAAACGTTTTCTTTTTTAGGATGCCTTTTGGGTAATTCTCGAATAGTATGACCTTGTTCCAGCTCAATAAAAGCTTGTGCTTTTTGAGTTTTATGATTTATTAGATAAAGTTCATTTGACACTAATAGAACAATAAATTGATCCGGATTATGGAAATCTATTTCTGTTGGTTGACTCAGACGAATTTTATTGTTCCTTAGTATTTCATACATATTAAAATCAGATTCTCTTTCAAAATCATTTGAATAAGTAATAACAATTGTGTCGTTTTCGTTATCATCGTTTATTATTGCATCTAATGCCACTATTTTATTGAATTGCTTATTGTATTTAGCACGAATTGGTCCTTTGTTATTCTCATCTCTTAAAATCTCAATCCAATTTGAGCCATTTATGTTCATTTGCACAAGACCACCAATACTATTTAACAGCCTATTTGTAAACATTGTATAATATATGAGAGATCCCGTTGAGTCTAGAAAAGGTCTAAAGCCACCTGCACCACCATATTTGTTGTTTGGAGTATTTGGGCCTGTTAGTTCAATTAATTTGTGCTCCATAAAATTATATTTAACAATATAACCTTCTGGTAAATAGGTAAATCCAATTAACACTGAATCATCAGAGGAAATATCAGTAGGTGCAAAAGAAACTCCATCAATGTCAACAATTGAACTTGAGTCTTCATGTAAATAGGCAATATTAAAACCTTGTCCTAAAGAACGTTCAAAAAAAATTCTTTTTCCATCATACCCATACATAGCATTGTCTGCATAAAAATCGGGATAGTCAGGAACCTTAACTAGTTCAGCTTCTGGAGGATTTACATTAGACAGACAACTTGCAAAAAATAAAATAAATACAAATTTTAAAGACATAAGTTTATAAGGCATAAGGACTTTTTATTAGACTAAACTAACAATCACCCATAAGAGTAATTTATCTGGTAAAAAGGTAAGGTAATTTTAATATTAGATGCAAAAATTTATTTAAGGATGTAAATTTTCGATAGCTTAATTTATTTAGCAAATTTAAAAGGCAGATCAAGCTAATAACCTGAGTTCTGGATAATGATTAGTTCAATGATTTTAATCAAAAATTTGGAGTCCCTGCTTTTGCTTAGTTTTGTCATCTTAAATTTATTCCCAAATTAGGCAGAGATGCTGGGTCAGAGCCCAACATGACGAAATTTATTTTTACCTGTTTTTATAATTATTCCTTATCGCGAACTCAGGTTTTATTGTTTTTTAGATTGTGACGACCAAAAGAGATTCATGAATTTAGTCTAAAAAACGATTTTAAATCTTCGGTTGTATATAAATTTCCTTTTGAATGATTATCTAAACCCTTTTCTACCATGTCGTTATATTCTTGAAATGACATCTTCCCCATTGAACTTTTCTCATCGTTTGCCACTGCGTAAATAGCATTTTTTATCACTTCTAAGTTTTCCATAGTATCGATAGATAAGAGTGAAGTAATGAGTTGATATTTCTTTTCTTTTAGTGTCATGATTGGTTTATTATACTGATAATAATCAGCTTGGACAATATTAATTGTAATTTGACTTTGTTTTTTTTGGGGATTTTGGCATTGTTTTGGTTTTTTTTTTATTGATTGGGTTTGGGGTTTTATTTCGAAGATCCCTCCGCTTTGATTCGTTTTAGTTTTTTGCTTTTGATTGATTTTTGGGCTCATCTTCGGTCGGGATGACTTTGTTTTTTGGTTTCTTGGCATGATTGGGATTCGGTCTTTATTTCGAAGATCCCTCCGCTTTGATTCGTTTTAGTTTTTTGCTTTTGATTGGTTTTTGGGCTCATCTTCGGTCGGGATGACTTTGTTTTTTGGTTTTTTTGTTATTGATTGGGTTTTGTTTTTTATTTCGAAAATCCCTCCGCTTCGATTCGTTTTAGTTTTTTGCTTTTGATTTGATTTTTGGGCTCATCATCGGTCGAGATGACTTTGTTTTTTTTGATTGTGGGTGGGATATAAACTAAAAAAGCACGGCTCCTTTTTTATTCGGGGCCGTGCTTTTATTTTTAAATCTTGTGTGATTTTTACTTGTTAACGCAATCTCATTAGATACTTATAGAATTCACTTTCTGTCGTTAAAATAACTTGGGTGCCTGCATCGAAGGTTACTTCGTAGGCTTCCATTGTTTTAATGAATTCGTATAATTCACGACTTTGTTGATTTCTATTATAAGCTGCATTATAAATCGCTGCGGCTTCCGCATCGGCTTTACCACGTGTTTCTGCTGCAATTCTATCGGCGCCAGAGAGAATTTTTGATAATTCTTTCTCTTTTTCACCGGAGATTTTGCTTGCTTCTCCACGTCCTTCAGAACGGAATTTTTCTGCAATTCTTGTACGTTCAGATATCATTCTTTCGTAAACACGTTGTTGAACTTCTTCAACATATTTAACACGTTTAAAACGGAAGTCTAATATTTTCAAACCTAAATCAGATGCTCTCTGATTAGCGTTCATTAATACAATTTTCTGAATTGAATCTCTACCAATAGTGATATTATCCAATTTTGATTCAATTTCATCACTAATCAATTCAATTTGAACGGGAGTTCTGTTTGTTGAACGAACTACGTTTATTAAATCGTGAGAAGCAATTGCATTTCTAGTTTCACCATCAAGAATATCATCTAAGCGCGATTGAGCACCTCTTTCGTCTTTCAAACGAATGAAAAACTGAAGCGGATCTGTGATTTGCCAACGAGCATAGGTATCCACAAAAATGAACTTTTTATCCTTTGTTGGAATCTGATTTCTATCGCCATCCCATTCTAGATAACGTTTATCAAAGAAATTCGCATCTTGAATAATCGGAACTTTAAAATGAATTCCAGGCTCAGTAATGGTTTCGCCAACCGGCTGACCAAACTGAGTAATAATTACTTGTTCAGTTTCATTTACAACAAACATGGACGCATTAATCACAATAAACACAACGATTAAGCTAATAATACTAATTGCAGGAAATAATTTTTTCATCGCTTATTCTCCTTTTTTTGAATTAGTTGTATTGCCTAATTGAAGTAAAGGAAGCACATTCTTCGCTTTATCATCCATTATGACTTTATTACCAATTTTTGGCAATATTTTGGTCATTGTCTCCAAGTAAATTCTTCGTTTAGTGATTTCAGGAGCTTTTACATACTCAGAATAAAGAGCAACAAAACGAGCAACTTCACCTTTAGCTTGATTTATACGACCAAAAGCGTAACCTTCGGCTTGTTGAATCTTTTCTTCAGCTTCACCTTTCGCACTAGGGATAACCTTATTGAATTCTGCTTTAGCTTCATTGATTAATTTTTCACGTTGCTGTTGAGCTTCGTTTACACCATTGAATGAAGGTTTTACAGGATCTGGAGGATTCACATCTTGCAGAACAATTTGTTCTATTTTGATACCATTTTCATATTCATTGCATAATGCTTGTAAAATATTTTCTACTTCAAGTGCAACTTCTTGGCGACCAATTGTTAAGACTTCATCTACCGTTCTATCACCTACAATTTGGCGCATGGCAGACTCAGACATATCAGCTAAAGTTTTTTCTGGATTTCTTACTTTGAACAAAAAGCGATAGGGATCGTTAATTCTGTATTGAACAACCCATTCTACCTGAGCTAAGTTTAAATCTCCAGTTAACATGAGTGATTCGTCGATATAACTTGCTGTGCTATATCTTGAACGAACACCTGCTGTTTCGGTACGATAACCGAATTCAAGTTTCAATTGGCGTTCGACCGGGATTTTATAAACTTGTTCAATCCCAAAAGGATAAACAAAGCTCAAACCAGGATCGAGCGTTCTATTGTATCGTCCCAATCTTAACACAACTGCATTTTCTTCTGTAGAAACAGTTACAAATGTTGTAGAGACTAAAACGATACCAATTACTAGTAAAACCACCCATTTAACGATTTTTTTATATCGTTCAAACTCTGGTGGCATCTTTATTTCGGAAAAATTTTGATTTGCCATAAAAAGCTGTCAATTATATTTGATGATTCCCCTATTATAGGGATATTGTGTAAGTAATATAGGGCTTTAACCGAAGAGTATATGGAAGAACTCAACTTTAACGAATTATTTTTTAACTATCAGTTTGAACTAGAAGATGGAACGAATCAATCATTTAACATTGAATTGAATCCTGATAATCTTTCCATTATTGATAGGCATCAAAACACGTCTCCAAATTGGACTTTGTTGGAACAAAATCAATGCCCTAATTGTCCGCTTTCTACCGATACGCATACATATTGTCCAGTAGCGCAAAACATGGATGATATAACGTCTTTCTTCTCTGGTTTATTTTCCTATGAAGTAGCAAAAGTTACTATTACAACACCCGATCGTACTTATGTTAAATCGGTTGCTATTCAAGATGCACTTAGTTCCTTAATGGGGATTGTAATGGTTACAAGTGGTTGTCCTGTAATGGATAAATTAAGACCAATGGTTAGAAATCATCTTCCTTTTGCAACCATTCGTGAAAATTTATACCGTGTTATTTCTATGTATTTCATGGCGCAGTACATGCGCAAGCGTAATGGTCTTGAACCAGATTGGAGTTTAGATGGGCTCGATCTTATTTATGAAGAAATTAAAGTGGTGAATCAGGCTTTTTGTGAACGTATGGGTCGTCTTTTTGAAAAAGATGCAAATTTGAATGCTATTGTGATTTTAAACTGTCTTGCTGAGTTTGCTTCTATTTCAATTAAACAAGGAATGCTAGACGATTACGAAGAGATTTTTGGCGCTTATCTTGATTAATTTTTAATTACGAATTATGAATTATGAATTTAACTTCCAATTTCTAACTTCCAACATCTAATTTTTATCATCTAGCTTCCAACCTCTAGCTTCTAGCTTCTAGCTTCTAGCTTTTAGCTTCTATCACCTAACATCTAATTTTTATCATCTAGCTTCCAACCTCTAGCTTCTAGCTTTCAACTTCCAGCTTGTTTTCTAATTTATTTTCAGGGCTACAATAGTTGTGTCATCTGCCATTTGATAGGAACTAAACGTCTGAACTTTTCTTTTAATTTGTTGACAGATATCAGAAGAAGAACTAGTATCTGAAACGGATTCATTCATAATTTCTAAAACAGTGTCGAAACCTAAGCGATCACCTTTTGTGTTTTGAGCTTCTGGTAAACCATCGGAATAAAATAAAATAACATCTCCTGACTGTAATTGCAGATCAATAGCTTTATAATCGACTTGTTTACGAATTCCTAATGGGAATTTGGGAGCAGGAGTTTCAATAAACTGAGCCACACCATTTCGTTTTAAAACAGGTAAACAATGTCCCGCATTCGCAATTTTTAGAAGTTTAGATTCGAAAAAATATTCGGCTGTAATACAAGTTATAAAAGTTCGTTTATCCGTTTTTGAATGAATAAAAGGATTAATAATGGATAACACTTTTTCAGGGGAATCTGTCGGAAAACGAGACAATATTAAGCCAGAAGTGTGTACGGCATGAATAGCTGCTTTCATTGCTTTTCCCGATACATCAACTACAGTTATGGCTAATGAAGTAGCTTTTTCTTGAATGTCTTCATATTTGAGGAAATAATCATAATAATCACCCCCTACTTCAAATGAAGGGATAAAAAATCCACAAATCATGGCTTCTGGAAGGTCGGGAGTATTTTTAGGCAATAATTCAAACTGTGACTCTCTTGCGATTTCAATTTCTTTTTCAAATCGTAATTGTCTCGAAATTTTCTCTTCGTATTCAGGAATATAGGATTGATGTTTTTCGATTGAATCACCAAAATAATAAGCTGAAATTGCAAAAATTACTGGTAATAAAAAGAAACCCATCATCAATAAAAACTGAATCATACTGTAAGAAGATTCTGTGTTAAAGAACGGCATTGCAAAGAGAACCATCGCAAAAGCCCACCAAGAAACGGAAGCGGTGATATAACCGAACTGTAAATAAGCTAAATAAACAGGACCAACAACAAATATAAAAATGAGAAAATCGACATAAAATGTTTCAGGTGTTGAAAAAAATCGACCAGTTCCGCTACACAAATATGCAATTAAAATGATACTTAATGTATGCTTAAGCCATTTTCGTTTAATAATTTGATGAATAAATGCTGAACTTAGAGCGATATGACCGACAAATCCGAAAATAGCAAAACCCATTGCATTTATAGGAACGGTAAGAAATGGTAGAATACTTGTAGCTTCAGTAAAACCAAATTGGCTATCATATTGTGCATAACTTGAACCAAATCCTGCTAAAGCAACTGCAAACATTCCTAAAATTAAACCAGCTACTGCATATCCGTATAAAATGGATTTACCCGTTTCTTTAACAAAAAAGTTTCCTCTAAAAATGGCATCAATTTGAATTAGTTGGGCGTGCTTTTGCTGCCTTGCAAGTGAGTCCCAAGCCATATAGGCCAATGCAGAATAAACACCAACGATTAACGCATAAAATAAGGTGTTAAATGCAGCCGTAATAAGCATAAAACTACCTTCATCGGTAACTGTTGATTGGAAAATATACATTATCCGCCATGTTGCAATTAGTATAATTCCAAGAAATAGCATGATAAAACCGCGTTTCCATTCAACCATTCCTTTTAAAATCTGTTTTACTGCCACTCCAAAAACAAGCACACATAAAACAATTAATGAAATCATGAAATATAAAACACCATCAAAAGTCTGATTAGTTGGCGTTTCTTCAATTGCAGTATCTACATAAGTAGTTGAAAAAGAATGAAAATCTGCAACTGGAACTATGCTTGAATCGGCATCAGAAGCCTTCCAGATTTGTTTGTACTTAATCGCTATTTCAATAGGGCCATAACTTGTTTTATCCTTTTTTTTCCATCTAAACTCTGCTATTCTATCCTGTTCCCAAGGCCGAATATCATTACTATTTTGAAGGGATAAAGTCTGTTCATTTGAATCCGTATTTGGTGTTTCATCGATTGGTTCTAGGCTGTAATTTTCAAGATTATGCCCAAATACATTTTCAATTAAATCTTTACTAACAGTTATTACACTTCTACTTTGCGTTTGAAATAAGGAAGAATAACGATCCTTCTTTTTTAATGAAACAACTTGACCACCATCGTTCATTTCAATAACGGGATAGTTACTTGCGGTCATCTCAGCTAAAAGTGGTCTTACTTTTTCTGAAGTGCTAATTAATTGAATTTGCCAGATACTAAGAGGAACCCCATTTTTCTGCAATAAGGCAGGACTTTTTAAATTCTGAAGAGAGTCTTCTAATCGCTTATAAAGTTTTAATTTTTGCTGTCTTGATACACTAAATATGAGCGTATCTGTATTTAAGCCTAGTTCATCAATAATCAGCTTAACATTTTCTTGTACTGTAGTTGAAGATTTACTTATTGAAGAATAGGCATTAAAGTCATTAACGGGTCTTAGTAGAAGATATACTAATAGACCAATCATTCCAAAATAGATCCAGACGTTAAAAGACCGTTGTTTCAAAAAAGCTTACTCCGTTTCGGTAACCGATTTAATTTTGAAAAATATACAAGTTTTTGCATTTATGATTATCAATTTGTGACTAACTCAAATTCGGACTTGAACCTTTTGTAAAGTTTATTAATTTTTAAAAAGGTCCAATTTTGCAAAAAAATAAAAACAATAACCTATGCGCAACATATAGTTCTTATTTCACATACGTCATTTCAATCATGCTGGACCCCGATCTAGTATCTCAGTCTTAGAACTTAACCTAATCAAAAGAACTAGCTTATGGTCTAAAAATATTTTGGACAGAGATAGCACTTCGTGGTTCTTCGAATCGTGTCGGGGTACGGGATGACCTTTATTTTGCAAAAACCAGTGAAGTTTGCTTAGAAACGAAGTCCGAATTTGAGTGACTAATTGCAATTTGCACTTGTAGCGAAGAATCTTCCTTTATAATTCTTCCTCTAAGTTAAGTAATCTGTTTATAATAGCAGACTTTAAATTTTTATGTTCACTTTTAACTTAACGCTATTATAACGATTGCGTTTGATTCCGAAATAGTAACTAATTGCCTTATTTCGAATTAATGATTGAGTCCACTCTGGAAAGTAGTTTTCTGCAAAATTATCGGCGATTTCAATTTATATGAATTGCTGAAAACGGGAAAAACAGACTTTATGGAGTGGACTCCTGATTAGTTCATTGATTTTAATGAAAAAATTGAACAAGCATTGTTTAACCTGCACTTACTTTGTTCTGCCATCTTTAATTTAAAGCCAAACTAGGCAGAGTTGCAGGGTCAGAACCCAACATGACTAAAGCTAATTTTTACCTGTTTTATTTTAATTTTTTATCCCGGTTTTAGCGCAATAAAAACTTTAGTGGCACATCTAAGCGATCTCTCCAAGCCGATTCTGAGTGTTCTGTACCAGGAAACCTAGCAGATAACCACGTTTTCTTCATAACATAACCTTTTTCTTTAGCCATATTGTTTACTGTTTTTATATAGTTTTTATAATTCCCAATATGTTCTTCAACACCATAATCGAGATAAACTTTATTTAATTCAGCCGAAGGGAGTTTTTTTCGCATGTAATCCATCATTTCTTCGCCTCCAATAGTCCAACTTGCTGATAAACAGCCTGCTTTAGAAAACACGTCTGGATATTCACAAATCGCATACATTGAAATAAGTCCACCCATGCTTGAACCCATTATTGCGGTAGATTCTGCTTCTGATTTTGTTCGGTAGCGCTCATCAACAAAAGGTTTTAATTCTTTGGTGATAAACTGTAAGTAGGCATCCGATTTGATTTCTACATTGTAAGTCTGTGTGAACCAACAATTTTGCACATCTGGATATTTCCATTCTAATGCTCTTTGAGGCATGTATTCACCTAATCTGAATTCATTATTCCAAATACCGACTACGATTACTTTTGGGATTTCGCCACTTTCAGAAAGTTTGTGAATTGTTTCTCCAACTTTCCAAGAAGTTCCACTGAAAGAGAGATTATCATCGAATAAATTTTGCCCATCATGCATGTAAATTACTGGAAAATGAGTCGTTTCATCATCATAATACGTTGATGGTAATAATACATCTACTGTTCTTGGAGTCACTTTTTGTGAATCGAAATCTTCATATCGGATGAAATAATCGTCGAAAGTGCGAATCTGCAAGGCTTTTTGAATACGTTTTTTATTTGGCGCAATATAAGGGAGATTTTCAAATTGTTTATTGTAAAGGTGAAAGGAGTCGGGAGTTTACGAATTATGAATTACGAATTACGAATCATGAATTACGAATTATGAATTATGAATTATGAATTATGAATTATGAATTATGAATTACGAATTACACTTCTTGCTTCTTGCTTTTTGCTTTTTGCTTTTTGCTTTTTGCTTTTTAAATTTATTGTTTTTTTTAGGGTTTTATCAAATATTGAGTATTATCTTTCCTTGTAGAATATAATTTGTTTTTATGAGTCCAACTTACAGCGCAACAACCTTATTATGTATTTCAAGCCGATTTAAAGGTGTTGATTTTATTACCGAAGCTAAACGTTTAGGGTGCAGCATTTTTTTAATTACAGATATTGCTAATAGAGAAAAAGCATGGCCTAGGGAATTGTTATCTGACATCTTTTTTGTTGATGAGCAAGGAGAAACTTGGAACATTCCAAATCTGATTAAAGCTGTAAGTTATTTGGCGAGAACTACTCATTTCGATAAAATTATTCCATTAGACGATTTTGATTTCGACAAAGCGGCTTCTTTACGAGAACATCTTCGTGTTCCAGGAATGGGAGAGTCTCGAGTACGTTTTTTCAGAGATAAGTTGGCTATGCGCGACAAAGCGGAGGAAGACGATATTCTTGTTCCTGAATATGCGCATGTACTTAATTATGAACGAATAAAGGCCTTTACATCAATGGTTCCGCCACCATGGATTATAAAACCTCGATTTAAAGATGGCTCCGCTCTTTATAAACGTGTTTCTACTATGGATGAGTTGTGGAAAGTCATTCTTGATTTAGGAGATGATCAGTCTTATTTCATTTTGGAACGTTTTATTCCAGGTGAAATTTATCATGTTGATTCTATTGTACATAATCATGAAATCTGCTATTCTGGAGTTCATTACTATGGTCGCCCTTTAATGGATGTAGTACAAAATGGAGGCATTTTCACTTCAGCAACAGTAGAAGTTGGGTCATCTACAGAACAAGAATTGTTGAGATTGAATGCAAAAGTAGTTCAATCAATGGGTTTGAAATATGGCGTTATGAATACAGAATTCATTAAAAGTTATCAGGATGGGCGGTATTATTTTATTAAATCTTCAGGAAAAGTTGGAGGAAATTACCTTGCTGAATTAGTTGAAGCGGCAACAGGATTAAATTTATGGCGTGAATGGGCAAAAATTGAAATGAGTGAAGCGAATGATATTGATTATATTTGTCCTGAATATGTAAAATATCCTGCAATGGTGATTCGAATACCTGCAAAAAATCCATCTGGATTATCGAATAGTATTGAATATGCATCAATTGTTTGGAGACAAGTTTCTCATAATCATGTTACTTTCGTTCTTCGATGTAAAAGTCAGTTTGATTTAGATTCTGTTAAAGATGAGCTCTTACAATGAAATTAGGCAAATTGTTTTTTATGAATTTGGGTGATACTATTTAAGTTTTGGTATTAATAAGTGTTCTGATTTTAATACTTTTTTAATTAAAATGATACTAAAACATTAGTTTTATTTAAAAAATTAGAGTTAAGTTCACTCCATAACGACGATTTTTTAGATTTGCGCTCTTCCAAATCCATCGAATTAGCCAAATAATTTGATAAAAACTATTTCTTAGTTAACTAAGCGTTTATAAGTATCATTTATAGTAATACACCATTTTACACGAAATAAGCATAATAATATCGGTTCCTAAATTATATACACTATGCAAAATTTTTTGAAAAAAATACCTCGTTCAGAATTAAAAATTTGTTACAGAGAATCGTTTAAAGTTGCTGCGGTAGTAGGAACGATACTTAGCCTAATCAATCAATATCAGTTTTTCATACATGGATTTAATATGGAACTTCCATTTGTAAAGATTGGTATGAATTTTTTAGTTCCCTTTTGTGTAGCAACCTATTCTCGTCTTAAAATTTTACACCAACAACATAAATAATTATGAAAAAAGTACTATTAGCCCGACCAAGCTTATTTATTGTTAACGATATGCGCCATTTGCTGATTGATTCTTCTTATGTTCCAACACCCATAAAACACTTAAATGAGCTTCAATTGCAAGATTTCAGTAAAGTAGGTGGTGCCGTTATTTCTACTGCATTAAGTTCAGAAGTTGCAGAAGATTATGCACAAGTTGCTAAAGCTATTAAAGATATTGATATATCGACTCCAATTATGATGGCAACTTTAGTCCCATTTGAGCATTTGATTAAAGCATTGACTATAAAATTTTCGACAAATGGAATGAATATGAATTTCTATTCTATACAAATTGCCTCTAGAAAACTAAGCCTTAATCCTACCACTGATGTTTTAGTAATTCATAAGGATGATATTACCTCACAAGAAATGTATGCTATAACAAAAAAAACGTTCAATAACTTTTTTAGGTAATCCAATCTGATTAAAACCAAGACATTCAGTATAATCCTTTTTTGCAGAACAAACGATTATTTTGATTAATAACTAATTCTAAGCTGTTATAATCCACTATTTTTTAGCATACAAAATTTATCCATTGCGATTCCCTGTAAATTTGCCTCTTGAACTGGAAGAATATCACAGTTATCCCAAATTCCATTTAATAAGGTTTTTGAATACGCTTCAGGCAAATGATTGTCTTTCATTAAGTCTGAAGTTTTTTTGTAATCATAACACAAAGAATGAAATTCAAAATTAAGTTCTAAACTTTCTGATTCTGAAATAGTACCGAACCAAACTCTTGGGGTTCCGTCGTTTGCAGGCATTCCAATTACGCCGGGATTAAACCAAACTTGTTCATTTACTTTATCTAAAAAAGGTAAGCCACAATGACCAGCAATTACTGTTGAAACATTCATTGCTTCAACGATTTTTTCTTTTTGTTGCCATGGAGTAGATTTGAAAATGAACTCAGAAGTATTGAAATAAGAACCATGAACAATTCCTATTTTATGATGTTTATATTCTAATTTAATGAACTCTGGCAAGGTGTGTAAATAATTGAATGATTTCTTAGAAATTTTTTTTTGAGTGAATGGATACCATTGTTTTGAAAAAATATCACAACGACTACCTGTGTTAAAGTCGCAACCACAATCAGATTTATCATTTCTCAACTGAATTTCAACATTTCCGGCAATACTATGTATTCCATTGGTTTGGAAGATTTCTAGTACTTCTTCTGGTTGTGCGCAATAGCCTAAAATATCACCTGTACAAAAAAGCTGAGTGCTTAGAATTTTTCTTTTTTCTGCTTCTTGAAGTAGAGATTCTAGCGCTTGGAGATTACTGTAAACTCCTCCAAATACTAAAATTGGGAGTGATTCTAAGTTTATTTTTTTGATTTTAGTTCTCACGATTTGTGTTGGAATTTTGGGTTAGGATTTTTGCTATATATTTCTTTGAATACATTGGTTTTGGGGGCTGAGATTTTCTATTTAAAAACAAAACAAACAATCCTGAATTAATTTCATCTCTATCAACTGAGACCTGTATAAAACGGAAGATTCCTCGACTACGCTCGGAATGACTTTTTTTATTTAAGGACGATTTGTTTTTTTGCTGCTTAAAGGCTTTTTTGTTCTTTCTTCTTTGGGTCGAGATTGTGGTTTGGAGCCCGCAAGGACCTTAGTTATTTCTGACTTTTGAAAAAACATAAGGCAGAAAAAATCCAATAAAGCACAATAGTGTACCAATTAGATTACTACTAAATAAATCAGAATAACGACCTTCGGTAAAAATCAACATTTTGGGAAAAAGGCCTAAAGCGAGCAATGTTCCCATTATCAAACCGATGGAAACAGAAATAAAATAGGAGCTTTTCGGAACCTTCAGTTTCCAGAAAATGAAAATTGGCGCTAAACCTAAAACCATCGTTCCGCTAATTGTTGTCGCTGAAAGAATTTCTGGGTTTAAAAAAACGGGAATTGAACCCAAAATGGCCATTAAAATCATGGTTATTCTACCATTATTCACCGTTTTGTGATGTGTTTTTCCGATATCCATTACCATTAATTTTGAAAACGATGAAAACGCAGAGTCTAAAGTTGAGGCCGCAGAAGTTACCATGATTAAGTTCATCGATAACAAGATTCCTAATCCGAACAATGAAGCGACTTTCACACTTGGATTTCCAACTATGCCTTCCAATTTAGCATACACTCCAATCAAACTAAAGGCAAAAATGCATACTATTCCGATTATTCCTGCAAGTAGGAAGCTTTTTAGAGTCAATTTGGGATTAGTGATAAATCCGCGGTCGGTCATAACAGAATCATGAAATGGATAACTGAAAATCTGAATCAATACCACCCCAATTAAATTTAAACCGCCTGAAAACGTCCATGAACCAGATTTTACAAAATCCATTGCGGTTGTTGATGAAGTTGGAAGAATGAACGCCAACAAAATGACCAATAAAACACTGAAAAATATCATTTGAACTGCGTCGGTTAAGAGAGAACTTCGCAAGCCTCCTTTTAAAGTATAAGCCAATGTGAAGAAGGTAAAAATTAAAATGGCGGAGTAATAAGAGGCTGAGTTATCACTTCCGAAATACGACCCTATTACCATAGTATTCGACCAAACTTCATTAAACAAGCGAAACGTAATCAACAATGAAAATACAATAACTGCTTGCTTTCCATAACGTAGTTGTAAAAATTGATGAATACTTTTAAATCCGCCTTTTGTGCGTAAATCATAAATTATCCATCCTGCCACCATAAACGACAAATAATACAAACTGTAAGCAATGCCGCCAACTATGCCAAATTCTTGACCCAAATTCGCTGCATTTGTTATTGATTTTGCAAAAATCCATGAGATTACTAGCGAACCCGTAAGAACAAATAAGCCAGGTTGAGTACCTTTTTCATCAGTCGCATGGAAAAATTCTTTTACAGAACGAGAAAGTGGCGCAACGAGGAAAAAACCAATACCAAATAAACTTAGAACAATCCATTGAATAGGTTCAATACTCAATCTTGCCACCACACTTTCGCATTAACACTATTTCCATTTGTTGCAGTTTTAGCTTCCTCATAATTCACTTTATTTAACGCTTCTTCATCGGCAGGATAGGGCATTCTAACTGGAATGAGATTATTATTTAGACTTGCAGACACCGTTTTTAGCTTTGGAAACCTTGTTCTGCGGTATTCAATCCATGATTCGTAACCGTTTATTGTGTTCGCTATCCATTTTTGTGTGATTATTTGTTCGATTGGATTTTCTCCGATTTTAGCAAAAGCAGCTTTTCCAGAATTCAGATAATTTGCTGGCATTTCTGTTTTCCAATACTCAAAAGCTAACTTCACCCCTGATTCATATAAATCTTTGGCATTCCCTGAAATCAATCTGCGTTCTGCTGCTTCTGCCAATAAAAACTGCGTTTCCCATGCAGTCATAATATTTGCTTTAAGTTCAGCAGCATTTTCACGAAAAACAATTCCTGTTAAAGAATAATCTGAAACCGAAATCGAAGTTGACGACGCATCTGGACCGTTTAATAATCCATTAAATTGATTATTATCAGTACTTAATGGTCGATAAAAAAGAGCTATTCTTGGATCATTCCATTCATCAAAAATTTCAAACGCAGTCTGCGACATTACGAATAAGTTTACATCACCAATTCGCAAATTAGCCATTCTGAAATTATTTGGCTGCCCAGCCGAAAATTGAAAAACAGCATTTTGGGAATTACTTTTCATATACTTTCCAGAATTGTATATTCCTTGTAACTCATTAGACACATCACTTTTTGCAGAAATTCGAACTAAGGCTTTTATTTTCAAGGAATTTGCAAAACGAACCCAAGCGTCTAAATCGCCGGAAAACAAGAGATCGCCTTGGAGTTGAATTCCACCCGTGTAATTTTCCAAAGCTTCAATTCCATGGTTTAACAAAGCGATTATTCCATGTTCACCTAGATAAATTGCCTCTTGAGAATCATATTTCGGATTGATATTTCCTTCTAGTCCTTTCGTTGCCTCAGAAAAAGGAACATCGCCATAAATATCTGTCAACGTTGAACTTATTAATGCTTTTAAAATAAAAGAAGGACCTTTGTATACTTCATAAGTTGGATTTTCATTCGAATAATCTGTTATCAAAGAAATATCACGAAGATTTTTGTACAAAATTGGCCAAGGGTTTCCTCCATATTGTGGTGAAGACAAATTATGTCGATCAAATAAATTGAAATCGATCATCGTGAAATGCTGACTCAATAAGTTTCCGGCTACGAATCCTTCGTAAGACATATTCTCTGCATAATCATAGATTACTTTTCTCAACAATAAGGCAGGTTGCACATCAACAGGAGCGTTTGGATTGGTATTTATATCTTCAAAATCTGTTGTGCAGCCTAAAACTGAAATCAGCAAAACAATCCAAGTATATAATTTTATCATTCTTAGTCTCATAGTAATTTTTTAAAAATCAAATTTCACTTGAACACCAATACTTCTACTTGTCGCATAGGACATATCCTCAACTCCACTAACAAATTGATTTCCTTGAACCGCTAATTGTTCAGGATCAAAATGAGGAATTTTGCTCCAAGCCCATAAATTTCTGCCATAAATCGAGAGTTTGATTTCTTGTCCTGATATCAAAAAAGAGGCTTTTTTTATGGAATAACCTATATGCATTTCTCTAAGTTTTAAATAGGTAGCATCATAAGTATTATTCTCTTCGTGATTCCTATCAAATTTCATTCGATAATACGATTCTGCTGAAATCGCTTTAGAATTTGTTTGCCAAATTGGGTTTTCATTTGTTCCAATATTTACTACACCTTCTGCGATTATGCCACTTTCGGGTCTGTTTTCTGTTTCTTTGAGTTGACCTGCAACGGTTGCTAATGCGCGGGTTCTTGAAATCAGGATTCCGCCATAGCGCCAATCGATTAAAAACCCAAAAGTGAAATTTTTATACTGGATTTCGTTTGAGGTAACCAAAATAAAATCAGGATTATAATTGCCTAATTTTTTGAGCGTATTATCTGCGATATACAAACCGTTCGCATCTACAATAAAATCACCTTTGTCATTTCGCTTATATCCTGTTCCATACATATCGCCCAATCGATCACCTTCAGCAACTTGATACCAAACGGTCTGATTCACGTTATCATAAATTCTTGAATACGCTAGAGTTAAACGTTCTATTTCTGATGGAAGTGATTCAACAATAGCTACATTTTCACTGAAATTGAATTGTACATCCCAAGTTAAATTGGGTTTTCTAATGGGCGAAATTTCCGCAATTAGTTCAATTCCACGAGAGGTTACCAAACCACCGTTAATCACACGTTGAGAGTAACCTGAAGAAATCGCTACTGGCAGCGAAATAATTTGATTTTCTGTTTTCGCCAGATAATAAGTCACATCGAAACGAAGTCGATTTTCCAAGAATCTTAGATCAGCGCCAATTTCAAAAGAACTTGTTTTTTCCGGTTTGATATGTGGATTTGGAATCGAATTCTGACCGCTGAAAGTTGGAAGTCCATTTACAGGAGTTTGAGCAATAAAAACTCCAGAGGTTTGATAAGGTTCTGTATCATTTCCCACTTGTGCCCAATTGGCTCTTATTTTTGCAAACGAAACCATTTTGGGCAGCTTAAACTTTTCAGACAAAATAAAACTTGCAGAAACGGAAGGATAAAAGAAACGGCTGTTATCTGCTGAAATGGGATTCGTCAAAGCGCTCGACCAATCATTTCGAGCAGTTAGATCTACAAAAAACCAGTTTTCGAAACTCAATTTTGATAAGGCATACACACTATTTATGCGTTTTTTTGACGTATTTTCGAACGACTCTATTGGGGATGCAGCATTTGAAAGAGAAAAAATTCCAGCTTGAGCCAAACGCAATGTTTGTATTTGCAAAGATGAAAAATATTGATCCATCCTGTTGGCTCCCAAAGAAATATCGATACCAAATTTTCTCTTTTCTAATGAATAATATAGTAGCATATCGGTGTTATTTTCACGAAAATCTATTTTTTGATTAGCATAAGCGCCGTTTACAAAACGGTTAGAACTAAACGCACGGCGAAATTTTCGATCTTCGTTTAAATAATCCATTCCCGAACGAATCTGCAAATTCAATTGATTTGTGATGGCATACTTTGCAGAAATCATCGCGAAAAAGCGATTTCTAGTAAATGAATTCTGATTTTCGAGCAAGGTGAAATACGGATTATCAAAATAAGTGTAATTAAACGAATACTGTTGAACTCCTTCCAAACCAGGTTGCCAATAGTCTTTAAGTGCATTAATATTTAAAGAACGTGGGCCCCAAGCCACAAGCGCATAATTCACATTTTCAGAACCGTAACCATTTGATGGCCGATTATCGCTTTCTGAATAAATATAATTTAAACTACTATTTATGCTTAGTTTATTACTTGGCTTTAGATTTAATTTGGTTGAAACAGATCGGCGATTTAGATTAACACCAGGAATAATAGCCTCGCTCTGCATCTCAGAAAGGGCAACTCTACTGTTTCCATTTTTAAATTCTCGCGAAAATGCAAGAGCATTGGTTTTTGTACTTCCAATTTGATAGAAATCTGCGAGATTATTCGGATACGATTTTAATTCTGTTGGAGTAATTGTAGCGCCACCATGAACAGAAACATCACCGCCTCGAAACGTTCTTCCATCAGAAAGTTGAACCGGGCTATCGAATTGAGTGGTAAAAATTCCAGAATTTAACAAAGGCCCCCAACTGTATGAAATATTATCGTTTACACCAGCTCCAAGCCCATTAATAAACGCAAAATTTCCCGAATTTCCCTGACCATATTTATTCTGAAATTCTGGTAATTGAAATGCAGACTCAAAAGATGTATTACTTGAAAATTGAATTCCTAATTTCTCAGAATTAAGTTGATCTGAACCATTTTTTGTAGTGATAACAATAACGCCATTTGCGGCACGAGTTCCATATAAAGCTGCGGCTGCCGGCCCTTTAAGTACACTTATATTTTCAATATTCTCTGCATTTACATCCATTGCGCCATTTCCGAAATCAATTTCCTGAAATCCTGCCGCCGCATCGTTGGTGAAATTCACATTGGTTGCATTATTAATGGGAATGCCGTCAACCACAAAAAGCGGATTATTGTTAGTAAACGATGATTCACCTCGAATAGTAATTTTGGAAGTTGAGCCAATACCTGTTGCGCCTTGAGAAACAGTAACTCCTGCGAATTTCCCCGCTAAATTATCGGTAAAATTACCTGCTTGAACTTGATTGATTCCTTGTGCATCAATGCGTTGAATGGCATAACCTAAGTCTTTGGAATCTCTTTCTAAACCTAAAGCTGTAACTACTAATTCGTCTAAGGTTAAGGTTTCAGGTTCTAAATAAATTATATCTCCTATTTCATTACTTTCCAATTTTTTATTTTTATATCCAACAGATGATATTATCAACATGAATGAATTACTTTCATCATATTGTATGGAAAAATATCCTAAATTATCAGTAATCGTTCCTATAGATGTTCCATCAATCCAAATACTGACACCAACTAGAGGTTCATTCGATACTGCATCTTTAACTATTGAAGATAATTTTAGTGATTGTGCAAACACCTGAACGAAGTTGAATAGTATAGAATATACAGTAGTAATTAATATTTTTTTAAGCACGTTTATCTACTATTTTTAACAGACTATTTTCGTAAAAAGGAGGAATCGATATACCATATATTTCATACACTTCTTTTGGAATTCCCAAATCAGCAACAAATATTTCTGTGTCTTCGCTAAACCGATCTAGAATTTTTTTAGGTGCCGCTAACGTTAAAATACAATCAGCATTAAAAAAAACAGCTTTTTCATAACCCATAAAGCCTGTTGGTATATCTAATGAAATGCGATAAGCATTACAAGCATTTGCATTAATTATACATTTTTCAAACGACCCAGTAATTGGTAAGCGTTGATTAAAACCCAAATAAGCATCTACCCAAATATCAGGATTCGTATAAAATTTCGTTTGAATTCCAAATAATTTAGCTCTTTCAAGCTGAGTTAGTGGCAAATCTCTAGTAATAGGCTTAGGAATATCTAGAGTAACATAATAGCCCCAAGCTTTTAATCTTCTTGCGGCTACTAAACCACCACCACCATTATTACCATTCCCAATTCCAATTTGAATTAGATCATGAGGTTTAGCTTTTTGGGCAATTAATGAAGCCAAATGCAAACCTGCATTTTCCATCATTAATTCAATTGGTAAATTATAGTGACTAACTGCGTAATAATCGAATTGTTTAAACAAATCTAAATCAACCGATTCTAAATCATACGTTTTCATTCATTTTCTTTCTTTAAAATAAAAGAGAATATAATGTCTAGTTATATTCTCTTAACTTATATGTCAATTGAAGATTATTTTAGTTTTAAATTCTTAAGTGAATATTATTTTAATTTTCTATTTAATTCCATATTAATTTTTATACGAACTTCATCAGCAACAACCATAGTTGCTGCCCAGTCACCAGTGCCTACACCATAATCATTTCTATCAATTTTTGTTTCGACTGCAAGTCCTAGAATTTGTAATCCTTTCATCATAGGGTGTTCCATTTCACCTTTATATTCTAATGGAAACATAACGTGCTTAGTCACATCTTTTATTGTTAAATTTCCATGAACTATAAATAAATTATCTGATTTTTTCTCGATTTTTTCTGATTTGAAGGTCATTTTAGGATATTTTTCAGCGTTAAAAAAATCGGGGGATTGTAAATGTTCGTCTCTCTTTGGCTCTTGAGTACTAATAGAATTTACATCAATACTAAAATTAGCTGAACTTCCTTTTAAGTTATTTGGATCAAAATTAAACTCTCCAGAGAACGAATCAAAACGACCTGTAACTTCAGAAAAGAAGTGGTTAATTGCAAAATTGATCTGAGTGTGTGCTTTATCAATGGTATATGATGGAGCATTTTGGGCAAAACTGAAAGACGATAAGCCAAGGAAAAGAGTAATTAGGAGTACTGTTTTTTTCATTGTAGTAGTAATTTTTTTGTTAATAATGAACAATTGAATTGTTACAAGTTAATACCTGATTTCAAAAATAAATCACCCACCAGCAATAAAAACCTCAATAAATTTCATTTGTTATAAACTAATCCTAGAAAATAAATACTAATAATCTGTTCATATAAAAACTATTCTAACAGATTGGTATTACATAAAAAATTAAAAAAGCGTCATTAGCTACATAGAACTCCAAGTATCAGAGTAGGATCAATCGGATAAGCAATAATTAATGGGATTAAATCCAATTAGTAAAGAATGCGTTCCATAATGCTTAAATAAAGTGTACTTACCCATGTAATCATTTCAAGATGTAGAGTGACTCAACATTCAGCATTCAATAAGAAAGTCTGGATTTTAAAAGAACTTTTAATAAAAGAGTCCACTCCAAAAAGTCGATACTTTCAATTTTCACCCTTCTAAATCCTACGAATTCGACGAGTAGTTTGCTAAAAACTACTTTTCGGAATACGCAGATTGATATAAAATTTTAATCGAACTTCGTTTCCAGCAAGTGCAAGAGAACTGCTCATTCCTTTAATCTGCGCTCGTTTGTTTGAACAATAACTTGACAGTTGTCAAACTGAATTTTATCGACAAATTGCCTTATTCAAACTTGATTTTGTTCCATAGTTGACTGAAGAATGAATGATTAACTTGAACTCAACTAAAAATTTTATTAAATAAGTAATTACTTAAACATTATAATTCTCCAATAAATGTTTGGGACCAAGCACATTGTAGGTAGCGCAATCGTATTTGTATCCCGAAAGGTGCATACTCATGGAAGTGCAATCGCCATTATTGTTGCTTCGAAACCAAGCTCGAAATAGAAAAGCGGCTAACAACATTCCCGAAATAGGGCTTATGAAATACAACCACCAGCCTTGCCATTCATTTGCAACAAGAGCGGAAGCGACTGTACGTGCTGGATTTATACTCATTCCAGAAAAAGGAGCTTCAACTGTTATAAATAGTACCAATAATACACCGACAAAATATCCAGTAAATGCGGCTGTCTTTGTTGAATTACTGCTAAAAAGAACTACTAAAATGATGATTACAGAAAGTAAAAACTCCATAGAAAATACTGTAAAAAAACTTTGTTGACCAGGAACAGTAACAACATAGTTAACAGTAGGACTGGAGATATAAGTAAAAAGTGTCCATTTTAAAAGCAAAATACCAAAATAACCTCCCATAAATTGAAACAAAATATACCAAAATGCATCTTGCCAAGAAATACGATTCAACATATAAAATGAAAGAGTAACAGCGGGATTCATGTGTGCACCAGATTGTTTTCCCCATCGGGAGTATATAAGAATTATGGCCGTTAAACCCATTGCTAAACCGATAAAGAATCTTCTCAGGAGGCTGTCATCAATGAGTTGTCTAATTGGAGATAAGGGGTATTCTAATATAATTACGAATAAACTAGCCGAAATCATAAACATTCCTAAAGCCCAGGATTCAATGAGATAAATACGAATGTTTTTTATGAGTGCTATTCTTAACTGTTGTATTACCATTTTTTTTTAGGTTAGATTCATTAATTGCAGTTGAATTACTGCACTTACCGACCAAGCTTGTTGAACAGTACCTTTTCCATAATCGGGATTTAATCCGTCGAATATTTCGGCGATACCGTGAATGCAACCCGATTCGTAGAAATGTTTACTCAAAATTTTGATTGATTGATTAAGTTTAGAAGAAATATCTTCTGTTTTTCCATAAACGAATAAACAAGCTTGAAAATAATCGGAAAGAAGAAAAGGCCAAACGGTGCCTTGGTGATAGGCGGAGTCCCGATTCCATTGGTTGCCATTATATGTTGGTACAAAGTGAATGCTTTCGGGCGAGAGCGTTCTTAATCCGTAAGGCGTAAATAAATGAGAATCAACAATTTTTAGGATTTGAATTCCTGTATTTTTGTCAACTAAAGGGAAAGGAAGACTTAGCGTATAGAGTTGATTGGGCCGTATCGCTGCATCTCCGTTTAAATTACGATCGACTACATCTTTCAAATACCCATCGCTAGTTAAGAAAAAGGGCAAAAAGTTGGTTTTAATTTTTTGGGATAATTTCTCCAAAAGTGATTTTAGAGGCATCGATACATCTGGAAATTCTTTTCCAAAAAACAAATAAACTTGCAGTGCATTGTACCACAATGCTTGAATTTCAACTGGGCAACCATGCCTAGGCGTAACCACATAATCACCGATTCGAGCATCCATCCAAGTAAGTTGTGAAACTCCCTCACCTCCAAAAAGGAATCCCTGTTCGGTTACTCGAATTTGGTAGTGCGTTCCAATGATATGAGCTTCAAAAATGGCATCTAAATTATGAATGTTATCTTTGATAAACTCGGCATCTCCAAATTTAATGAAATAGTGATATAATGAGACAAACAGCCACAGTGTGGCATCTATGGTGTTATATTCGGGTTTATCATTCTGATTATCTGCAAAACGATTTGGTAACAGACCTTGGTCTAAACTGTTCAAAAACGTACTCAAGATGGATTTACTTGTTGCCTGATCTCCTGTTGCTATACACAATCCTAACATAGCAATCATGGTGTCTCTACCCCAATCGGTAAACCAATGATAGCCAGCTATAATCGATTTACCAGCCGTTGTTTTTCGATCCACTATAAACTGATTGGCCGCTACGATTAAATCGGATAGAAACTCATCGTTCAAGTCTAATTGAACGATTTCATTTAAGCGTTTAAGTTCTTGTTTTTTTGCTTTTTTAGGAGAAATTTGAGCCATTTCAATATCCGTAGAAAACGTGATATAAGCAACTTCTCCTGGGTTCAGTTGTAATTCGATTTTACCAATTGAATAAGCATCTTCGGTATCATCCAAACCTCGATGTTGTTCTTCAAGATAGTGATAATTTCTATACCAATTTTGTTCTTCAGTAAATTGACCACAGGAATACTTAAGATATACAGGTATTGCATATTGATTGCTTGTAATCTCTATAAGTCGTTTATTAAGATCAATATACCGACTGAATAGTGAGGTTTCATGATAAAGGCTATGATAATCTCTATTAACATAAAAGGGATTCAAAACTAATCCAATAGGTCTTGTAGCCATATTTTCATACTCCAAAATGGTGGTATTAGAACCATGAACCATAAAGATAGTTTTTTTTAAACGGTTTCCATTTACATTAAAAACGGTTTCTGCTAATCTCTTTCTGTTAAAACTTTCTATGTGAATATAGCCCTTAGGGTGAATTACACCAGGAAAATAATTGGAAGAAAGATTATAGCTCGTACCATCATCGGCTAGTAGTGATTCTTCTATTTTGGAAACAAGCACTTGGCGTTGAATAGGAGGATTGAGCGATGCTACCAATAATCCGTGATATCGTCGTGTATTTGCTCCCGAAAGGGTACTAGATGCGTAACCTCCAATACCATTAGTTATAAGCCATTCTTTAGTTAAGGTTTCTTTCGAATTTTCTGAGTTGAAGGTAAGCATAGCAAGGTGGTGTAAAGTATTTTAATAGTATTTTTTAGGTAAAAACAAGAAGCAACTTTAAAAGGCCGGATTAATTGTTAATTAATCCAGCGAATAGTAGGTTATCTATTTCTTAAGTACTCGATTAATTAGTTCTGCAACAAGACCAGTCCAACCTGTTTGGTGTGTAGCGCCAATTCCTGCGCCTGTATCGCCGTGGAAATATTCATTAAACAATACTAAATCTTTAAAATGTGGATCATTTTGATACAGAGAATGATTATTGTGAACGGGGCGATTCCCATTGGCATCTTGTTTAAAAATGGATATTAATCCCAATGAAATGTCATCAGCAACTTGATTCAGATTCAATAAACGTTCGCATCCAGTAGGGCACGCCGTTATTATTGAATTACCATAGTATTTATTTAATTCGATGAGTGATTGAATTAACAAGTAATTCATAGGCATCCAAACAGGACCTCGCCAATTGGAATTTCCTCCAAATAGTGAGGTATTACTCTCGCCGGGTACATATTGCAAGCCATATTCAGCACCATCAATGGTAACAGAGTAGGGTTTTTCGTGAATTTTTGAAACACTACGAATGCCATACGGTGATAAAAATTCCGATGGGTCTAGAAGTGCTTCTAATAATTTTTCAAGCCTTTTTTTAGGAGTAAGCGAAAGTAAAATATCTTGACCATCTTTATACTCTTCAATAACTAGGTACGAGTTATTGGCTTGTCGATAATTTCTAAACCACTTTAGTCTTCGTGTAAAATCTGGAACGTTTTTTAACCGTTCTTGATCCAAAACAAGCGTAGCAAAAAAAGTTGTTAACCCAACAAGTGATCGAACTTTCAGAGGTATGTAAGAACCGTCAGGTTTGGCTAAAATATCATAGAAGAAGCCTTCCGTTTCATCCCAAGCGCCAGTCCAGTCTTCGCCCATTCTATTGAGTGATTCGGCAATGTAAACAAAATGCTCAAAAAATTTAGTGGTTACATCTTCAAATGTGTGGTCAACTTGTGCTATTTCGAGAGCCATATCGAGCATGTTTAAGCAATACATGGCCATCCAACTTGTTCCATCAGCCTGTTCAAGGTGTCCTCCTCCAGGAATAAATGAACTGCGATCGAAAACACCAATGTTATCAAGGCCTAGAAAACCACCCTCAAATACATTTTTGTCGTTATGATCCTTACGATTTACCCACCAAGTAAAGTTAATGAGCAGTTTTTGAAAGGATTTTTTAAGAAAATCGATATCGCCATTTCCAGTATTTTTTTTCTCAATACGATATACTTGTAAACAAGCCCATGCCTGTACAGGTGGATTCACATCGCTAAATGCCCATTCATAAGCAGGCAATTGCCCGTTGGGTCGCATATACCATTCACGTAAAAAAAGGAGTAATTGATTTTTAGCAAATTCGGAGTCAACCATGGCCAATGGAATACAATGGAATGCTAAATCCCAAGCTGCATACCACGGGTACTCCCATTTATCGGGCATTGAAATAATGTCTTCGTTATTTAAGCTAGCCCATTGATGGTTACGTCCATTTTTTCGGCTTTCAGGCGGCGGTATTTGCCCTGGGTCTCCGTTAAGCCATCGTGGGATATCAATATTATAATATTGTTTACTCCATAACATACCCGCAAAAGCTTGGCGCTGAACATTTTTGAGTTCGTTATCTTCCACACAAAGTTCGTCGTAAAATGCATTGGCTTCTTCTAAACGTTTTGCGAAAATAGCATCAAACTCGGTAGTCAATGCTTTTTTACTAGATTTAGTCTTCGATAATCTCAGCTTGATTTGAAAGTTTTCACCAGGGGGTATGGTTAACTCATAAACAGGTGAACACTTTGTACCATCAGTCTTATCATCAAACAGGCTAAAATCTTGGTTAATAATAGCATCGTTAATGGCATCTTTTACAAATGCTTGAGCGTTTGGCACTCCGAATAAACGCGCTGTGTTGGTTTCATTTTCGGTGAAAAGAGTTCGTTGACTGGAGTCAAAATAATAGAAATATTCTCCCATTTTTGGGTGAGTAGCTTTTACATAGCTAGAATCTTTCCCTTTTATCAATTCTAAACGAGGTTTTTCGTTTAGTAGCCCAAAACTCCAAAGATTTCGAAACCAGAGAGTAGGTAAAACAGAAACAGAAGCATCCTCGTTCGACCGGTTATGTAGGGTAATTTTTATTAGAATATCCTCGTTATCGGCTTTAGCATATTCGGTAAATACATCGAAATAACGGTTTTCATCGAATAATCCAGTATCTAATAATTCATATTCTTTTTCTTGTTTTGAACGGTTGTGGTTCGTTTGAACCAAATCTTGATACGGAAATGCAGCTTGAGGGTACTTGTACAAATGTTTCATGTACGAGTGGGTCGGTGTGCTATCGAGGTAGTAGTATAATTCTTTAACATCTTCTCCATGATTACCTTCCAAACCAGTTAGGCCAAATAGTCGTTCTTTAATGATAGGATCCTTTCCATTCCATAAAGCTACTGAAAAACACAGGTTAGATAACTCATCACTGATTCCAGCAATGCCATCTTCTCCCCATCGATAAACTCGGCTACGGGCATGGTCATGCGGGAAAAAGTCCCAAGCGCTTCCATGAGGGCTATAGTCTTCGCGTACAGTTCCCCATTGTCGCTCGCTTAGGTAAGGTCCCCATTTTAACCAATTTTTTTTTGACGAATACTGTTCATTTAATCTTACTTTTTCAGGATTTGGTTTCATACTATTTTTCTCATCAGTGTTTATTGTTTTAGTTTATCGACTCCAATGTGTATTCAGTTGCTGAGGAATCTTGCTCGTTCAGCTCTTTTTTGTTTATGGTATTCTTAATCGAAGAAATCTTAGCCGTTTTCAGTAAATCCAGGATAGAGTGTCATTCCGCCATCAATAACAATAGTAGTTCCATGAATGTAATCGGCTTCATCGGATGCTAACCATACAGCCACCGCGCCAATATCATTGGTTTGACCAATTCTTTTATAAGGTATGAGTCTATTCAGTTTTTCAAGAGCTTCAGGAGTTTCCCAGGCATTGCGATTTATCGGTGTTTGTATTGCACCAGGAGCAATACTATTTACTCTTATGCCTTTGGGTCCAAGTTCCTGTGCCATCGATTTCATTAAAAGCATTACGCCACCTTTTGATGCTGCATAATTAATATGGCCAGACCAAGGAATAATTTCATGTACAGAACTCATACAAATTATTTTACCAACAGCTGATGAATAGTCTTTTCGACCTCGTAGCAGAAATTCTCTAACCGCCTCGCGGGAGCATAAAAACTGACTTGTTAAATTTACGTCGATTACTAACTGCCATTGGGCAAGGGTCATATCCTGAAAAGGGGAATCGCATTGTAAACCAGCATTATTTACCAAAATATCAATTGTTCCAAAGTGCTGTTTTGTAATTTTGAACATGTCTTGTACTTGGTCTTCTTTACTTACATCGGCTTTAACGACTATTGCTTTTGCGATTGTGTCACTTTTTTCTATCTCATGAGCCACTTCTTCGGCGCTAGTTGGGTCGGTTATGTAATTGACCACCACATTTGCGCAGTCGCGTCCCATAGATAGAGCAACTTCTTTTCCTATTCCTGAATTGGCACCAGTTACAATACAGGTTTGCCCTGCAAGACGGTGATGTGGGTTTTGTCTCATAATAGTATTTATTTTTAATCGTGTATAAAAAGAGCATGACCGTCAGGATCACGCATAATTATTCCATTATTTATATTCAACTTATTCTCTTTTAGTGAAATGCCCCCTGTTGAGAGTTGCTTTGAGCATGAAGTGGATATATGTTTAAGAATTTTATTAAGATTTGTCGTTTTCATGTTGGTTTGCCAATACCACAGGTCTGTTGGTTTTGTATCTGTCGGATAGGGGCGACCACCAGGTGGCGAAACATAATCTAAAAATTCAAGTCCAATTCCATTGTTGGCTTTAAGACCTGTAATATTTAGGCGTGCACCGAAAACTTGATTCAAATATTCCTGCTCAGTACCATAATTTTGGCTAACCCCTACAATCGCTAAGCCCAACTTATTTGTATAGAATTCAAGAGAAGGTTTTGTTGATTCAATTCCTATTGCCGTATGGTCAATTCCAAGAAAAAGGCTTTGATTGTTATTTTGCCATTTCGGATTTCCTTTTCCTGCTGGGAAATAAATCAACTCTAAATTATGCCCATCAAGATCACGAAAATAAAAAGCAGTAATTCCTGCCGCAGATGGCAGATATTCGGGTAGTGTTTGAGGAAACGTGGAAACATGAGTTACTTCATTTTCTGTAAGAATTGCATACGCTTTGTTCATATCGCTCACCACAATTGCGATGTGCTGAAACCACAAATCATTGCTTCGGCTATCTATTGGTATCTTTCTACTAATCGTTTTTTTTGAATGGAATTCCATTAATTCGATATACTCATCTCCTAAATACAAACGAGCAACATTAATCAGAAGGTTTGCGTCTTCAAGACCAAATAGATGTTGAACTTTCTTTCCTTGAAGAACATAAACGGTATCAATACGAAAAGATAAAACTTCAGTATAAAACTTAAGGGCTTCATTCAAATTTGAAACGGTAAAAGAGACTCCTTTAATTTCTGTAATAGTTTGAGCAGATAACTGTATATAGCTAATCAAATAGATGAGACTAATCCAGAAATAGGTTTTAATTATTTTCACTGATTATAATTATTTAAGCGGTTACATAATTTCGTTAATTAGATAATCTCCAACTCTGAGCGCATTTGCGATAATCGTTAACGCAGGGTTCACGGCCGAACTTGATGGAAAAAAACTACCATCCACTACATATAAATTTTGTATTTCATGTGCTCTACATTGAGTATTTAGTGCCGAAATTTTAGGATCATTTCCAAATCGAATAGTACCGCATTGATGCGCAGTCCCAGCAATAGGTATCTTTTTGCCAAGGTATATGTTGTTTGGTAGCAAATGACTTTCACAACCGGTGTGTTCAAGTATCCACCTTAATTTTTTTTGCAAGCGTTTATGACCTTCCATGTTATTTTCAGTATAATTCAAAGCAATAGTTCCTTTTTTGGTTAAAGTAACTCTGTTTTCAGGGAGAGGTAAATCTTCTGAAGTCATCCAAAAATCGAGGGCATGTTTTGCCATATATTCGAGAGTGAGACCAGGCGCAAAAGTAGGAGCATCTTCACGAAACATCGTTGCATCGGATTTGCCAAGCATTTGAATATGCCCCATTGGAAAATCAAAATCGTTAGAACCAAAATAAAAATCGTTTATAGCGAATGTTTTACCAAACTTTGTAAGGTTCGGCTTGGTAGAAAGAGCCAACATGGCCGAATTATTGTGTGCCATATAATATCGCCCAACCACATCGGAGCTATTTGCAAGGCCATTGGGATGTTTTTCGTTAGCCGAACGCAACAATAGCGCTGAACTATTAATAGCACCAGCGGATACAACGACGATATTCGCTGAATAGTGAATTGTTTCACCGTTTATGCTAACTTCAACCTGTTTTATTTCATTGCCAGAAGCATTTGTGATGAGCCGCGAAACATAACTATTCGTTTGTAATGTAACATTATCATGTTTCAAAGCTTCTTTTATACCCACTACGTGGGCATCAGCCTTGCTTTCGGTTGGGTCAGGAAAACCATCGAAACGATCTAAAACGACTTTGGATTCCCCTTTTTTGTTTCCAGTTTTTACTCCAATTGGCAAGGGGAATGGTTTAAATCCTAAATTTTTTATATCGTCGAAAAGCTCTTGAATGCGTGGTTCTTGTTCTAAAGGGGGTAATGAATAAGGGCTTGTTTCTTCGGGTTCAGTGGGGTCGCTGCCACGTAAACCATGTACCCAATATAGTTTTTCTGCTTCCAGATAATATGAGGATAAATCATTGTATTTTATATCCCAAGAAGGAGATATTCCATCGTGATGTTTTACTTCTTCGAAATCCTTTTCACGCATACGTAAAAGTGCGGCTCCATACACTTTAGTATTGCCACCAACACAATAATGTATTCCAGGATGAAAGGGTTTTCCCTCTTTATCTGTCCATGTTTCCTTGGCTTTGTAGCGCGATTTAAGGAAAACTTCCTCAGTATCCCAATTTTCTTTTTCACGCGGTAGATAATCGCCACGTTCTAAGAGTAGAATTTTTTTCCCCGTTGGAGCTAATTTCATTGCTAGTGTTCCACCACCTGCTCCTGTGCCAATAATAATGATATCGTAATTTTGCATGATAGTTATTTTTATTTGAGTTTATAATCTATATGTCTAATAACGTTATGGCTACAATAATATATAATTCACATAATTATGTTCTTTACTCAATATTATTAGGAAATTAACTAGATTTATTTTTTTATTGATTAAAAATAATTCTAAACCTATTGTGAAATAAACTACTGATTTTATTAAACAGAGACTCTATTCATTTTTTTAGAAGAAGTGAATAATTGATTTGCCATAAGTAATGAACTATTTATTAATACCTACTATAAAATATTATCACCCAGTAATTTGCTAATAAGGATTTGAATCTGCATTTATAACTCAACTTATTGTATCTTTACAATAAGATGAGATGATTTTGTTTTACTGTTTTTATTTAACGTTTATAAACATATAGTAACCTTTAGCTTCTAAGAAAGCAAAAGATTACTATACCTGTAACCCATTTTCCCTACATATAATTTAGTAATATATTAAAGTATATAAGTGCGCTAAGTATTTTAATATAAATAGATAAAAAATGTATTTTTTTTAGCTATTAACACAATCTTAAAAATAGTTTTTAGCAATATAATTGACTAACTAATACGATATAGAATGGTTAAAACTAATAACTCAAATTCAGACTTCGTTTCTAAACAAACTTCACTGGCTTTTACAAAAAAAGTCATCCCATGGCCAGAAACAGAATCTAGGTTCAATGTCTTTTTACGCCATCAGCAGTTCTTTTGTATAGGTTAAGCTTTAAGGCTGAGATGCTTAGTCGGAGCCTAGTTTGAAGAAATAACGTATACTAAATAATATCAAAACTTTGCAAATAGATTATTGTTTTTATTTATCTATTTGTAAAATTCAATCTTTTTTTAAAAATAAGAGTTCACCCCGAAAAGTCGATTCTGCCGGTTTACACCCGTCCAAATTCTCCAATTACGACGAATATATTGCTAAAAATTACTTTTCGGAGTACGCTCAAAATAATAAACTTTACAAAAAGTCTAAGTCCCAAATTGAGTAATAAAGTCATTCATTTATATTGGTTTCATTTATTCAATGTTTTTAACACTGCAAGTAGCAGTTCACCACTTATTCTTTCTTTGTAGTTTGTATTTATATATTCAAACAATATTTTACCATTCTCATCCAAAACCAGAACAGTTGGCACAGGCATTACTTCGGATGTTTTGCCTTTTTGCCCTTTTGATGAAATATAAACTTTCAACATTGTAGGTGTTTTAAATCCTATTCCAATTGCCTTAATAAACTTCGCATCAGAATCTGAAAACAATTGATAATTCATACTATCTTTTTCATAAGTTGATTTCAAATTTTTATAATCATCGGGACTTATTGCTACAATTTGATAACCAAGTTCAACTACGTCTTTTTCTATCTTAATAAGACCTGATAATTGCAAATTACAATACGGACACCAACCACCACGGTAAAAAATTAGAACTGTTTGCTTTAGCTTGAGAACATCTTGCAATAAAATTGTTTTCCCATCTTTATCTTGTAAATATGCTTCGGGAACACTTTCCCCTATCAACAATGGATTTATATCTTCTGCTTTTTCAGCTACTTGTGCATTTGTATTCTTAACATTACATAAGCAACAAATTGTCATACACATCTTTAAAATAAATTTCATAGATATTTTTCTACACATTATTTTTATATTTTTTTATTTTCAGTTATTTAACTATTGATTTCCTCTTTTTTATTTTAAGAGAAAATGGATGAATGTTCATCAAATAACAATTCTTACACGAATATCATTTTCTTTTAACGACTTAAGTATTCCCGAACACCATAACTAGCAACAACGCCTTCGCCTGTTGCTGCGGCAACCTGCGCTATGGCTCCTTTTCTGACATCCCCAGCTGCAAATATTCCTTCAACATTAGTCTTATTAAGACCCTTTGTTATAATATGCTCGCTTTCGGAAAGGTTGATTAAACCATCGAATGTTTTTGTATTTGGAACTAAACCAATAAAAATAAAAACACCGTCTGCTTTAATTACTTGTTGGGAATTGTCCTTGTTATTTAGAACAGTTAAAGATTCAAAAACACCATTTTGAGTTGCATTAAATCGTAAAGGGGTCTTATTAAGAATTACTTCAATATTTGAAACAGAAGGTAATTTGTCTGTGTAAGTTTGAGTTGCGGAAAATTGCTCATTACGATGAACAATGATTACTTTTTTACAAAAACCAGCCAAAAAGATGGCTTCCTCTAAAGCAGAATTTCCTCCACCTATCACAATAACTTCTTTATCTCGGTAAAAAGCGCCGTCGCAGGTAGCACAAAAATGAATTCCAGAACCAATTAATTCTTTTTCTCCATCTATATTTAAAGTGCGATACGTGCTACCAGTTGCTATAACAACACTTTTACTTAGATAGAGTTGTGATGCAGTGTGTATTTTAAAGTGATTTTCTGTTTTTTCAATAAGTTGTACATCTTCACCTACTTCAATTGTAGCACCTAAAATGGAAGCTTGCGACTCCATTCGTTCCATAAGTTCAGGCCCTGAAACTTCATTAAACCCTGGATAATTTTCTATTTTTTTAGTTATGTATGCATTACCACCTATGTTTTTTCGCTCAAGAATTATACTGTCGAACTTGTCTCTTTGAGCATAAATAGCTGTTGTTAGACCTGCAGCTCCGCCTCCAATAATTAATACATCATAAATTCTAGAAACAGGCACTTTTTCAATTTCCAAAACATCAGATAAGGTTTGATTATTAGGATTCGAATATACCTTGCCATTTATTAATAAAGTTGGAATTATTCGTTTACCTTTATTTATTTCAGTAACCCAATTCGCTGCATCTGGCTTTGAATCAACATCAATGAATCGAAAATTAATTTCATGATCCTGTAAAAATCGTTTCGCACGTCTGCAATCGGGACACCAATCGGCTCCATATAATGTAATTTGACCATTCTTATTGAGACCAAGTAGTTTTGCTAACTCATAATTTTGAGGATTTGTTACACTTTTTCCATCAATTTTTAATGTTGGAATAATTCGTTTCCCATTATTAATTTGTTCTACTAAAGCACTTGCTTCTGAATCTAAATCAACATTCACATATTTGAATTCTATATTATTTTTTTTTAATAACTCTTTTGTTCTTCTACAATCTGGACACCATTGTGCGCCATATAAAGTAATCTTAAGATTTTCCATTTTTTTATTTTGTATTTTTTTTGATTATATTTTTTTTCATGATATTTATTTTTTCCCCAATAAACAATCGACCTAAAAAGTAAATAACGAATAAAGTTGGAAAACTGATTAAAGCCCATCCCGATAGTGCACATATAACTTCCAAACTTAGTTCTTTCAAGGTAATCCAAAAACTGTTATTAAATGAATTCACGATAGCTTCTACTGATAATAGTGTGTGATCTGTTTGTAAAACATATTCCCCTATTCTTATAAATGGTAAAAGTAAAATAAATTGTAAGGGCGCAAAGATATAACTAAAACCCATCATTATCGGAATATTCAGTTTATAGTTTAAGGCAATTGGAGTTACAATTATTGCCGTTATTCCAGGAATAGGAATAATAGTAAATAGAAAAGATATGAGTAAACTTTGAAAGATTTCCAACGGTTCTAAGCCTTGATTAAATAAGGCTATGATTTTATGAATCCATAAATTTATTTCATTTTTCATCATTAATTATTATAAATGTATTACAATATTTTAATAATTCTATTAGAATTATTTTTGAATGTATTTTCATTTTAATTCATGATCGATTATACACGATTTGAATGAGTACACATTAATGAATTCGATTTTTGGGAGTGAGATAATCATAACTGCTTCATAATAGTACTTTAATAACCTGAAATTTTCAATTTTTCTACACTTTTAATTTAAAGTATCTTCATCTAATAATCATTAATTAGATAATTGTTATTTCGATCTTATTTATTCGAACTAAGAAAAACGGTTAACATTGATTCCGATTCGTAGATGGTCAATTACTATTCCATTTTAGTTTATAGTATATCGTAACATTTACGGATCTGATTATAATTGTGAACTAGGTATAAATAATTGAAAAACATGACTTCCTGTTTCAATTTGCCAACCTAGACTTAATACAGTTTTTTAACTATCAGAATAAACAGGTAAACTTTTTTCCGTTACTACAGATTGTTTACATACCTTAAAACGAATCCTAAATAAAGCCCAGCACAAATTTACTCCATCTTCTGATATTGTCCTTGATAACAATTCTAGCAAACTAGCTATTGTTGGATATAACAGTTATGATAAATCGTCTGTTATACGTTGCAAAATAGGAATGGAAAAATCTGTATAGAATCTATCAAAAGTTGGAAAATTAATTATAGGATTTGTTCGGACTCCTATTGTTGCATCAAAACCTACACTTAATGAACTATTTCTTCTACGTGTCTGTTATAGTTAGGTGTATTTAGTTCGAAAATCAAAGGCTTTTTCTCTTTTTGTTCGACCTCATCCAAACGACCATGTATCTATTAATCCATAATCGATTGAAATCTGACTAGTTGCAGAACCATCTAAGCCCCACAATTCTTAATATTTAGCAATACCACCAATAGATTCATAGCTGCGCTGAAGCTTTAAATGAAGTGTATTTTTATCGTATTTTTGCTGTTTTGAAAACAACTAACTCAGGAACTAAAATAACGAATCTAAAGGACTATCGATTTATGTATGTTACATTTAAGCTGCGTAGAGGTGTGTTCAAATGGGAAAATTTACATCACTAAAATACCTATAAGAACACTACCATTTATTTTCCGATTCATGAGATTATATCATATTTATTAACCAATACTATTACTTTTTATTCTTGTTATTTATGATTTAAAGTAGCTATTAAACTAACTTTTTGTGTATCACTCAGTTTTAGAAATAGGAATTTTGGTAATGGTATATCGTGGTCCGCTAAACGAACATCCCATTCTGCTTTTATAAAAAGCACATTTCCTTTAAATAAGACTTTCCCATTTATTATCATTGATTTTGCTTTACCTCTAATTGTAAAATCACCTTTTGCTACAACTATCTGAGTATCTTTTACACTTGGGTCAATGGCAGATAGGGTACCACTAAATTCTGCAAAAGGATATTTTTCTGTTTCTAAATGATTTTCTCTCATGTGTTCATCACGCAATTTTATTCCTGTTGTGACGGTATTAATGTCAACAAAAAAATCGAGCGTATTGTTAGATAAATTAATTTGACCGTTTACAGAATTCGATTTACCTGAGAATGACTCAACGGTTGCAACTGATAAAAACTCAACGCTTCCAGACATTGTACCGTAAATTTGACCTTGAGAAACCAATGATTTGAGTGTGCAAAGGATAACTAAAAAAATTATCTTTTTTATTTTTTGCTCCATTTTGAATCCATTCTTTTACAGTATTAATTTGTTCAGTACTTAGATTACCACTTAATGGCATTCTTGTCAAATTGCTTGCAGTACCCTCAATTACTTGAATTAGGGAACTACCATTTTATATCATTAGGTGATATTAATCTCCCTAAAATGATTCCAGAACTATTCATTACATTTGAGTAACTATCCAATTTAATGCCAGATTGTGGACTACTAAATCAAAAAACTTTTATTTACTTTAGGTATTAAGCATTGTGAAAACTCACAAAGCTGAAATTTTTAAATCCCTTAATTTTACTCTGACTTTTATCTCAATCTCAACAAGCTATTTTGGAGTCAGGATTAATTCTAAGAATGAATAGAATAAAGTTTATAAAACTAAAAATATCTAGTTTTTAAACATTTTTACTTTATAACTAAGTATTATTTTTTGTTTTATTAGTGAATAAATTAGACCCTATTTTAGGCGATTACTCACAAATCACAAGGTACCGCCTAGGTTAGTTAATGTGTTTTAGAGTAGATTTTGATTTATTTAGAAAATACATAATCTTTTGATGCATTGGCACTATGACATGCATTACACATCCCATTCATCATATCTTTTCCGCCTCTTCCCAAAATGGTATTATCTGCGGGATTTAGCATAAACCATTCCCAATCACCAACTTCAGTGTTAAAGTCATTACCACGTTTAACCATAGCTGTAATTTCATTCACGCTAAGGTCTGTGTTCATAGAATGTTTAACAATTACGGTTCCAACAGGATATTTACCATTAACAATATCTTGCCCATCTTTTACATAGACTTTTCTTGTAACTGTTGAATCATTTCCTGCGTGTGCCATTCCCAATGCAGGATCAGGACCTTGATTACTAGCTTCTAATGAGAAATTCATAAAACTAGAAAACGTATTAGTGTCAGCTATAAATTCATTTGAATCGTTCTCTGCATCGCTACAATATTGCAATGTAATGCTAGATAAAAATAAAAGCGCAACAATTTTTAATTTTTCGTATTTCATTGAAGTTAAATTTGATTAAGGTTAGATTAAGTGTTTATACCAATCCGCACTGACAAATCACCCAAGGATTTTTGAATTTTTAATTAATTTCTTTGCTCTTCATTTTTCTCATTTGTTCAATGCATTTATATTTTTGATTTTGAGCGTTATGTTTGGTTGTATAGCCAAACTCTTCTTTCACTTGATCAATATTTTTTTGCTCAAAAAACATGGCGTTTAGTAACTGATTACAATGATGAGTTACTTTAGACATTAACACACTCACTTGGTCAATTGCGTTCGTTTCTTCTTCAATTGCTGATGAATATTCTTCATACAATGAATCTGACATTTCTTCGTCTAAAGCGACTTCATATTTATGCATTGGATTCCGTAATCTTTTGAACCACAGATTTTTACAGATAGCAAATAGATAGGTTTTTAATGTTGCTGTAAGTCTAAAATCATCCCGATTAAGTTTATCTAGAAGTACCAACATAGCATCTTGAAAAATATCTTCTGCATCGTTTTGAGTCCCACTATTGTTCAAAATATAGTATTCTATGCTTTTGTAATAGTTTTTATAGAGATCGCTGTAAAAAGTTGGTTTTCCTGTTTGTAATTCATGAACGAGTTCAACGGGATTCATAACAATAATTACTTTATTCTTAATATTTTAGCTTTTTGCTAAATAGTTTCTTCTCAAAAGATAAGTAATTCAATATTGAAATAAATAGTAATGCATGATATTACGGAGAATGGATAGCTAATTTAATATAATTAATTTCTGTAGTTTCAGTATTTGTTTGGGTAGTTCATCCCTGTTTAGTCATTTTCGTACAATAATTTTATTTTTCAATTAGTTGAGCTTACTCCGATAAGTAGTCTTCAGCATCATAATCGGCGAATTCGCACGATTGGGAAGGGTTCAAACCGATAAAATCGACTTTTTGGAGTGGGTTCATTAGTTTACTATTTAATTCTTTACAACTCAATATATTTAAAATACGGTATTACGTAAACTAATTAGCGATAGTACATTTTTTACAAAAGACTCAACAAAATCGATTTTATTGGAGTTGATGCAACACTTAAACTACTGTTGTTTTCACTCTTACACTACTATGTAATGTTTTGTGAACTGGACATTTATCTGCAATTTCTACTAATTTAGCTTTTTGTTGATCTGTTATTATTCCAGAAAACATTAAATTCCGCTCAAAAATATCCATTTTTTTATGTTGATCATTAAGATGCTCACAATCATCAGCATGTTCTTTTTTATGATTTACATGAACTTGAATATCTCCAATAGCCCATTTTTTCCGGTTTGCATACATTTTTAGAGTCATTACTGTACAAGCAGCCAAACTTGATGCTAATAAATCATAGGGAGTCGGGCCAAAATTATTTCCTCCAACTTGTTCAGGCTCATCAGCTGTAAAATAATGGTCTCCTGCTTTAATAGTTGTAGTGAACGAATCTTCCTCTTTTAAAACAGCCGCTACTTGGTGTGAGGTTATAACTTTCGGTTCTTCTTTTAATGATAAATAGCGAACTGACCAACTAGCAATTAATTGCCCAACGTATTCAGCATCATTCCTATTTGTTAGAAGATGATCAGCGCCATCAAGTGAAACGAAACTTTTTGGATGCAACGCAGCTTTGTAAATGGTAGCAGCATTTTCAATTCCAACCGTAGTGTCTTGTGGTGAATGTAAAATAAGAATGGCCTTTTGAAGAGATTGAACAACTTTTGGAAGGGATTTTTCTTTTAAATCATCTAAAAAATGTTTCTTTATAATAAACGGCCTTCCACTTAATTCAACTTCAGCCTGTCCAAAATGACGAATCATTTCTAAACTTTGTTCGAACAAATGTTCCACATGATCAGGATTAGATGGAGCCCCAATTGTAGCAACAGCTTTGATATATTTCAGATTGGAAGCTGCAAAATAAGCTGCAGCTCCACCTAACGAATGCCCTATAAGCAATTCTGGTGCAACGAAATTTTTCTCTAAGTATTCGGCAGCAAATATCAAATCTTCAACATTACCTGAAAAATTTGAATCTGAAAAATCTCCTTCACTTTCACCTAATCCCGTAAAATCGAATTGCAAAATTCCAAACCCTTTATGAATAAGTGCTCGAGAAATGCTTCTAACTGCCGAAAGATTTTTGTTACAGGTAAAACAATGTGAAAATAAGGCAAAATGCTTAGGTTTTTGATTCAACGGAAGTTCTACTCTTCCACTTAGTAATTGACCATTTTTATTTGGGAACTTTATTTTTAACGAAGCCATTGTGCTTATATGGTATTAGTTTATATTTACTTAACAACATTTTTTATCCTGCTGAACAGGTGGGCAAGCCTCCGATCCAAAACTACAAAAGACGCAACAATCTCCGGAAATGGGTTTCAAAACGGTATTGCATTGCTCACATTTATAAAAAAATTGACATGCATCTAATGGCATAATTTCTTCTTTTTTGAAGCTACAAACTGGACAAGTAATGATTGATTTAGTGGCTACCTGCATAATGTATGCCTGTTAAACGGTGCATTTCGAAATCTAAAGTGCTTAAATCTTCAAAACTAAAATCGGACAATTTCGCATGACCGCAAGCTCTTGCAATCACTTTCATCAACTCGTTTGAGGCTTCAAAGAAGTTCTGTAATTGTCTTGCAGAAGCTTCGATTAATAATCTTGAACGTAGATTTTCTTTTTGCGTGGCAATTCCTACAGGGCAATTATTGGAATTACATGCCCGCATTCCTAAACAACCAATTGCTTGCAATGCAGAATTTGAAACAGCGATTGCATCGGCGCCTAACATCATTGCTTTTGCAAAATCTGCAGGAACTCGAAGTCCTCCAGTGATGATTAAACTTACATTTTTTGCATTTTGCTTATCGAGATGTCTTCTTGCTCTTGCTAAAGCAGGAATGGTTGGTACATTAATATGATCGCGCAAAATGGTTGGTGCAGCACCTGTTCCACCTCCACGTCCATCTAAAATGATATAATCACATCCAATTTCGAGAGCTGCATCCAAATCTTTCTCGATGTGTGAAGCGGCTAATTTGAATCCTATCGGAATTCCACCAGTTCGTTCTCTTACTTCATCAGCAACTGCTTTAAAATCGGAAATGCTTTTTAAATCTGGGAATGCTGCTGGGGAAATGGCGGCTTCACCAATTTTCAAACCACGAACTTTGGCAATATCGGCTGTTACTTTTGAGCCAGGCAAATGTCCACCCGTTCCTGTTTTTGCACCTTGTCCACCTTTGAAATGAAAGGCTTGAACTTTAGCTAATTTATCCCAAGAAAAGCCAAATTTGGCTGAGGCTAATTCATAAAAATAGCGTGAATTGGCTTCTTGTTCTTCGGGCAACATACCACCTTCACCACTGCAAATTCCAGTACCTGCCATTTCTGCACCCATCGACAAAGCAATTTTTGCTTCTTTCGACAAAGCTCCAAAACTCATATCTGAAACAAATATCGGCATACTTAATTCCAATGGTTTTCTGGCTGATTTACCGATGACCGTCTTAGTTGCCACTTCTTCATGATCTAAAAGCGGTCTTTTCCATAATTGTGCTGGCAAAAATTGAATAGAATCCCATTTCGGTAAAATATCTCGATCGACTCCCATTGAAGCACTTGGACCGTGATGTCCTGTTTTTTTTAGCCCATTTCGTGCTAGTTCCTGAATGTATGCGGTGTGAGGTTCGGTTGGTTCAGGATGTGTGTCCGCATAGGTTCCTAAATATTGCTCTCTATTAAACGGCTGTGGATTTTCCATTTCAAATTGTTTAACCTCTGCAAGATCAATCCAAACGGAGCCGTCTTTAATTTCCGAAGTAAATTTGTGTAATCGTTCGTTATTATTGTATTCTGAAATTCCTGTATCGTAGCGATAATCCCAATAATGAACGCCGCAGATTAAATTTTGACCTTCAATATATCCATCTGCTAAAAGTGCTCCTCTGTGATGACAACGACCGTACAAAACCGAAACTTCATTTCGATATCGAATTATGACTAAATCAACAGAACGAACAAGTGCGTGTGTTGGTTTATTTTCTTCCAATTCTATAAAAGCTAGTAGCGAAAGCGCTTCTTTCATTTAATTTCCTTCTACATTAATAGTTTAATTTATTTCTCATTCTTACCCAAAAACAATCGTAAGCAAAAATTTAGTAGTTTTACTAAAGTAATATCACCATAATAGACATTTTTCAAATCAATATCCGATGCTCCAAGAGAATCCGCCCATAAAATAAGTTGATTAAAAGCCGTAGTTTTTAAAACGCCATATTTTTTCCAACGACGAGCAGACGTTTTTACAGAAGCTGATATAAGTGACAACTCTCCTATTTTGAGAGCTTCTCGAACCAAATACACATCTTCCATTAAAACTCGATTGGGAACTCCGCCTATTTTAAGTAATGTTGATTTTCTGATGGCAAACGATTGATCTCCATACGGCATTTTTGCCCATACTGAACGTAAATTTGCAAAATAAGAAACCATTTTGTAACTGAAACCTGATTCACTTATCGCCAATTTAAAAGCCGTAATTGCTGTTTTTTCATTATCCAATGCTGCTCGAACAAGTTTATCCCAATTTTTTGGCAAAATCGTATCGGCGTGAAGCAAAACAATAAGCTCTCCCGAACTTGCTTCAAATCCAGTTTGTTGTTGTTGACCTCTTCCCTGCTTTGATAAAACAACTTTTGCTCCCAAACTTTCAGCAATTTCTTTGGTTTGATCAGTACTACCTCCATCAGAAACAATAATTTCGGTAAAATAGACTTGCTTGGCAGATTCAATCGTTTTTTGAATTGTTTTTTCTTCGTTTAAACTTGGAATAATGACCGATATTTTTGGAACTAAATCGTGTAATTCATCCACATCGCTTAATTTTTGAAGAAATTTGATGGGAGTTTTTGCAACTTTTAGTGTTTGTTCAAATACTTTTCCAGTTCCCCAATCAATACCTGAAAATAGTTCAGGATGATGCTTGCGCATTCCAATTGTGTAATATCCACCATCAAATGCAGGTCCGATTACAACTGGATTGTTCTCTAATTCAGTGAAAAAATGAATCATATCTGAGGTTCTGAAATCAGGACAATCACTTCCAATTATTCCAACTCGTTTTATTGCATTATTGGAATGATTAAGATTTTCGGAAATGGCTCGCGACATTCTTTCGCCTAAATCGCCCGTTCCTTGCTCTTTATAATAAATATCATCTCCCAACCAATTTCGCATTTGTTCTGTGCTTCCATCAGTAAAACGCACTTCGATGTGAACACCTGTTTTTCGGGCTTGATCAATGATAAACTCTGTCATCATTTTTTGATGATTGGCCGCGCCTTCAGCACCCAAAGCTGGAATCAAGCGTGTTTTTGCTTTTCCAGCGACGGGAAATCGAGTTAATACAACTAAAAGCGCATCGCTAAAACGATGATTTTTCAGAGTTGAAAGGTCAACCATTTTTTTAAGATTTTGGCTACAAATGGAGTTAAACGTGTTTTGTTATACATTCCCGCAACTCGTTTTATGGCATCAGCTTGTGTAGGATAGGGATGAATAACACTGGCAAAACCACCTAAACCTAATTTTGCTTTCATAGCTGTTGTTATTTCACTAATCATATCGCCAGCATTTGAAGCCACAATCGTTGCGCCTAAGATTTGATCGGATCCTTTTTTTACCATCACTTTTACAAAACCGTTTGTTTTCCCTTCTGCAATGGCTCGGTCATTTTCAGATAAATCAAATTTAAAGAAATCGATTTCAATGTTTTTTTCTTTAGCATCGCGCTCGTACAAACCGACATGAGCGATTTCTGGTTGAGTGTACGTACACCATGGCATGGTTAAATCACTAATCTTTTTGTTGCCTTTAAACAATGCATTTTGAACTACAATTTGAGCAGCGGCATCAGCGGCATGAGTGAATTTCCAACGCATACAACAATCGCCTGCGGCATAAATTGAGTTATTTGAGGTTTGAAGTTTATCACTTACTTTTATTCCAAAACGTTTATCAAACTCAACGCCTACTTTTTCTAAGCCTAAGTTTTCAACATTGGGAGTTCTTCCTGCGCTTACTAAAACATGCGTTCCATTTAGAACAACTGTTTTCCCATTTGATTCAAGAGTGATTTGCTTTTGTCCATCAGAAGTCGGTTCAACTTGAGTGATTTTTGCATTTAAATGAACATCAATTCCTTCTTTTTGAAAGACTTCTTCTAAGATTTTTGACGCATCGGGATCTTCGAGAGGCAAAAATAATCGATCTTGAATAATGCTCACTTTTGAACCCAAACGATGAAACGATTGCGCTAATTCACAACCAATCGGTCCGCCACCAATTACTATTAAATGTTCGGGACGTTCGGTGAGATTAAATATATTTTCGTTTGTTAAAAAATCAATGGATTTGATTCCAGAAATTGGTGGAATCCCCGCTTTAGCACCGGTAGCAATAACAGCTTTTTTGAACTTAAGGGTATCATTTCCAACTTGAATCGTTTTTTTTCCAGTAAACACACCTTCGCCAATAAAAACATCCACCCCTAACTCTGAATACCGTTTTGCGGAATCGTTTTTACTGATTTCTGCACGAACTTTTCGAAGACGTTCCATCACTTTTGGAAAGATTTCAGCTCCTATTCCATGATTTTCTAAACCAAAATTTTCTGCATGTTGAATTTCGTAAGCTACCTTTGCCGCACTTATTAAAGCTTTTGAGGGGACACAACCTACATTCAAACAATCTCCGCCCATTAAATGTTTTTCGATTAGCGCTACTTTCCCACCAAGCGTAGCTGTTGCAATTGCCGTAATCAACCCAGCTGTTCCTGCACCAATAACTACCATGTTATAATTGGATTGAGGCGTAGGATTTTTCCACGTTTGCGGATGAACATTATTAATAAGCTCTTGATTGTATTGGTCGATTGGAGAAAGATTTAGTGTTGACATTATTTTAGGTGAGAGGGTTTAGGTGAGAGTTTACGAATTATGAATTACGAATTATCTTTGAAACATCTAGCTATCAGCTTTCAGCTTCTAGCTTCTAGCTTCTTGCTTCTAGCTTCAGTCTTTCAGCTTATCTTTTTTACTCTTTCAGTCTGGCTTTTGCTTTTTTAACAATGAATGTAATTAGGGAAATAACTATCAAAACTATGAATACTAAAACCCAAGGAATTTTGCCTTGATTAATTACTGTCGTTACCGCATCGGTTCCAACTACAAAAAGAATAGTTCCTGGTAGCATACAAACGGCCGACCAAATCACATACGTCCAAAATGGAACAGCGGTTAAACCAAAACCATAATTCAACAAGTTGAATGGGAAAATGGGTACGAGTCTCGTTATGGCAACAATGATATCTCCATTTTTTTCTGTTAATTTATTTAGTTTTTGAAATTTTTCGTTTTTTTCTAAGAGTTTTGAAATGGCGTCTTTTGCAACATAACGAGCAATTAAGAAACTCAGCGATGCGCCGAGTGTTGCACCCAAAATCACAGTAATTACACCTACAACTGATCCGAATAAAGCACCTGCTGCAATGGTAAGAACTGAACCAGGTAAAGCAGCTACGGTTGCAATTACATACAAACCAATAAATAAAATAGGCGCCCAAGCTCCTTGGTTAGCAATCCAATCTTTAATTTCAATTAGTTTTTCATCAAATTGGAAATATCTTGCTAAGGCAATTATGGTAACCAATGTTACTAAAGCTAGAATTGGTTTTATCCATTTATTCATTGATTTCTTTCGTTTAAAAATTTGAAGTTTAAGTACATCGGATTTAAAAAAAGGTATTGGACATTTTGTGATTGTCTGAGATTTATTTACAAGCCTTGCTTAGGTTGCGATATATGATTAAGGGTCTTTTATATAACTCCCATCTCATCGTCATTTGGCTTCGTAGTACCATCGGCATCTTTTATACTCTCAAAGCGCTGCAAAGCGAAATCCCAGTCAAACTATTAATTTAATATGTTACTGAAGTGATTTATAATCATTATTTGATAAAATTTTCAATTAAACTGAGGTATTAACACATATTTATTCAAAATTACTTTCGCCGGTAGGACGAATAATTCTTCGTTGTGCAACAGACACTTTCCCTGCTGTGAATTAGCGTGCTTGCCCTTTAAAGATTCTTCTCATCAAAAACTCATTATTTGCCATTCCTTTTGTCTAACTCGCTACAAGACATCCCTCCACCAAAACAGGTATAACAGCGTTCGTGTTGAAGCATTGTTTTTACTTTCATCGATTCAGCAATCGTGGATCCAAAATCATATTTTTCATCGTCATCTACTAGTGTACAGGCGTAAACTCTCATTTTTCCATCTTTTTTTACAACCATTCGGCTGAATGCACACATAAACTGTGAACGAGTTTTTTCTGTGTGATAGGTAGTCATGCAATTGGTTGTGATTTTTGGAGCTCCATGTCTCTCCAAATCAGGAAAACTGATAATTATTGTTTCGGCTGGTAAACCTCTTTTTGCAAGAACTTCAACGTATTGATTATCAACCATAAAGCTGATTTCTTTGTCTAATCTGCGGCGAGCAACAGAAACGGTAAAACCCGAATCATGTAATTTCTTTAGGGAATCTAATGCTAAATCGAACATGCCTTCACCGCGAACTTCATCGTGTCTTTCTGCATCTGGGAAATCAAGACTAATTCTAAACGAAATTTTATGCTGCTTTTCTTGCAATGGCTTTAGTTGTTCAAAGCGTTTACGAATTGGTTTTGTCCCGTTTGTGAGAACTAAACAGGGAGCAAAATCGAGTGCGTAATCAAGAATTTTTACCAAATCAGGAATGATAAACGGTTCTCCACCAGTAAACGAAAATTGTTTGACACCGAGAGAAACCGCTTCGTCAATTAGAGGCTTTGCGTCTTCAAAAGTTATCATTCCCAATCGGTGAACGCCAGGTCCAGAATGTTCGAAACAGTCAGGACAACTTAGATTACAAATCGTGCCTGTGTTGAACCATAATTCTTTGAGTTGTTCAAATTTAATGTATCCACGTGATTCACCGCTTGAGGTATAAAACCATCCTGAGTAATCCACATTTGGATTAAAGCTATCCATAACAGCTGTTTGCGTAGTTTGCATAAAATTATTTTTCGTTTAGATTCCAATCGTAATCAAGATAACGAATGGAGTAAGATTTGATGGATGTTTGTATATATTCTTGAATAAAATCGGGTACTGATTCAAAATCTTCTTTGTACCATTTGAAAATTGAAGAAATAAAAATCGTTTCTCTTTGCTCATCAATCACTAATCCTTTTGAGCTTGATAAATATATTTTTGCCTGATTGTCCAGTTGCTCATTCAGTTTTTCCGCTGTGTAACTTTCTGATCTCAATGGTGGACAACCTTTGGCAGCACAGACTAAAGCCAAATGAATTCGAGGCTCGTTAAATTGTTTGCGAATAATGTCATGTTCTAAATTATTGAGTGTTATCGGTTTTCCAAACAAGAAAAATACATCTTTACTCCAAGGGCTTCGAAAGAAATTCCCAATATCCTTTATGCTTTCAACAGGATATTCACTTAAAATGAGTTTGATGGTTAATGCGTTATACAAATTGATATAAAAGGCTAATTTTTCTTTTTTGTCCCACTTTTGAAAATTTTTTTTTTGCACCTTTTCCGCTTTATCGAGAAACAAATTCAGATTTTCTGGATGATATTGTAGCGTTTTATAATCAACAAAACCATCTTTTACATACTCCTGCAAAACAGAATCCCATTCCGAGTAGATTGTATTTGTATTGGTTTGAAAGAAAAATAATAAGATGAAAAGTAAAATCATTTTTGATGAGAGCTTCTTTTACGATTGACTTTTGCAAGCCTTTACTGTTTATACCCAAAATGAAATTTTATCACCCAGTTTAGACTATTTTTTTTATTTGAAGACCACTACTACTCCTAGTATCCTTGTGGATTGATTTTTTTATGCTAAAATAGTAAAAAAATCCTCAAAGCTGGATTGGTCTGTGATTTAAATTAGGGTTTAGTCGTTTGCTTGGAAAGTGGCAAAAAAGTAGAGATTGCTTGCACCGAGATGCTTGGTCTGGCTCAGTATGACCTGGATTTCGACATCCTGAACTTGATTCAGGATCTCCGCCTTATTTGTGATTTTGTCTTTTGCTTAGATAGTTGCAATGAAGGTTAGGATTACTATAGCCGAGATGCTGGATCTTGGCCCAGCATGACAGGGATTTCAAACCTATTTTGATGGATTCTCTAAGCTCATTAAATAAACAGCGCTCAATAAACTACCAACTGCCGTAATCAAAAAAGCAATGTTTGAACCAAATTTATACCAAATGAATCCGGTAAGAGCACTTGCATATAATGTGGCTAAACTTTGAAACCCTGCATACGTGCCAATAGCTGTCGCTGTTTCATCTTTTGGGCTAATGATTGATATCCACGCTTTTGAAATGCCTTCCGTTGCGGCCGCATACAATCCATACAAAAAGAAAATTACTAGGAAACCAATCGTTCCAGTTGCTAAAGACATCCCGAAATTGACGAGTGAAAAGACAAGAATTCCACTTATGAAAATTGTTTTCAAACCGATTTTATCTGCGATAATTCCGATTGGGAATGCAAATAGAGCATAGACTAAATTGTAGAAAATGTAAATTCCTACAACTGCTGTATCGTCGAGTCCTGCTTCTTTTACTTTGAGTAGTAAAAATACATCTGAGCTATTGACAAAGGTGAAAGCAAGTAAGCCAATAAGCAATTTTCGATAGTTTATTGAACTCGTTTTCCAATAAGAGAACAGCGTAAAAAACGAAACACTAACTTTTGGTTTTAGACTTGCTTTGGGTTTGTCTTTCAAAAAGAAAGAGGCAAAAATGGCTAGTAGCCCAGGAACAAATGCTATAAAAAACAGCGTTTTATAATCATTTGGATAAAAGTATAAATAGGCTAAAGCTAATAATGGTCCTAAAACTGCGCCCAAAGTATCCATTGAACGATGAAATCCGAAAACTCTTCCTTTCGTTTCGGGTGTGGCTTCATCTGAAAGCAAAGCATCATGCGCTCCAGTTCTGATTCCTTTCCCAAATCGATCTACTGTTCTTGCCAGAAAAATCCATAATGGATACACATAAATGGCCATCATCGGTTTCGAAATGGCACTTAAGGCATAACCTAGTTGAACAAATGGAACTCGCTTTCCTGAATTATCAGAACGTTTTCCAAAATAGCCTTTGCTGATTCCGGCAGTAGCTTCTGCGATTCCTTCTAAAACGCCAATCAACAAAACCGAAAAACCTATGGATTTTAAATAAATCGGCATTATTGGATAGAGCATTTCACTCGCCATATCGGTGAACAAGCTTATTAGTGATAATATCCAAATTGTTTTACTTAGTATTTTATACATGATTTTCATTTTTATTTACAACTTTTACCGCTCTAGTTGCCATGAACGCTGTGAAATTTTGATCGAATTTATTTTCGTCTCCCCGCATATCTTTGTACATATCAGTTAACGTAAAACCTGCTTTTAATGAATCAAATTCCGTTTTTTTCAGCATTAATAGCTGTTTCATTGAATGGAATCTCCATTTGTCTTTTTTCTCGACGTATTTATTCCAAGCTGCTTGATTGTGATTTCGAATATTCATGTAAAGGGTTTTAGAGATTTGGTTGAGAAGGGAATAAACTTAATGTCTTTTTTCACAATAAAAAAGGATTTGCGATTTGGGCTAAAATCTCTAAAAATTCTATCTTTTAGCGTACTTCGAAAAGTAGTTTTTAGCAATATATTCGTCGAATTCGGAAAATTTGGTAGTGTGTAAGCCTACAGAATCGACTTTTCGGAGTGGACTCATCTTTTTGATGTTAGAGGTTTGGGATTTAGGCTTGAATTTCAGATGTGAATTTTAATCGGAGAACTGTGAAGTATTCATTTTTATAATCCAATTCCTGCATTTGGGTCTTACTAAATACAAATACTATTAATCGATTGTTATTTAATAACTTAAAATCATAATTAGTTTAATTATATAATTGGGGTATCATTTTGCAGTTCATTGGTTAGCATTACTTTTATCAAATTGAATGATGTGAAATCCCCATTTAAAGTTCTTGCTTCTTTTTTTGCATTTTATTTTTTGGGCGAAAGGGGGAGTTTTCTTTTCGAATGAACTTCTAAATCAATCTTATTTATTCAAAAAATTGTGTGACTTTTTGCGTCTTTTTTGGATCAGTTTAAATTTTGGCAAAATGGGGAGTTTTCTTTCTGAGAGAATCACTAGATAAATCTTTTTTATTCAAATTGTGCGACTTTTTCTATCTCGGAGCTTATAGTTCAAATTCATCATAGATTCTTGCAATCTGAAATCCGTCAGGTTGTGAAAAAACTAGTCTTTTCATTAAAAAACCATTGGAATTTCGCAAAAAAAGCCGATTTATGTTTGAAAATTTGAGTTAATTCACAGACTGCCGTTTTCCAAAAGCAATTTACTTGCTTCGGTGCTTTCGTTACTAACTGGATTCGTGTGATTGAAATGAATAAAAATCACTTTTTTCTTTACTATTATGCTAAGTCCTTTAACCTTTTCATGCTTTCTAGAAGAGGGTTATGGAATTTGTGACATATCGCGATTATTGAGCTATTTTCCTCTAAAGAACGTTGCATCAAGAAAAGCATAATCGACTTTTTTGATTTCATCAATAATCTGCTTGTCCCACTTTTCCCATTTATCAATATCAGGAATAAATATGGCTGATTTATTTGGCCCTATAATTTTGTAACCAACTGTTTCTAAATATTCATCACGATGAGGAACGATAAATGGGATTACATGAATATTTTTTGAAAGTGAAACTGCTTTTTCGGATTCTAATTCCTGAATTTGAATATTTTTGCGTTTTACTAATTGACTCCAAGGACCGTTCGTTTCAAGAAAGGTTTTCATTTTAGGCATAGCAAAAACTTGCACCATTTTAGAATCCATGGCTTATTTGCCTAAATACATCAATCCGGTGTAATGTCCGATGTGTGCGTGTGTAAAGAAAATTCCATCGGCTATTTCTTTTTCTGATTGACTGATTCTTTTCAAAGCTTTCATTTGTTTTGGGAAATCGGGTGTTGCTTCAAACAAATAGGTTTTCTTGTTTTCTGAATCGACTAATCCTAGTGACACAACTTGTCGTCTTATATCGGGATGTTCGAATAAATCTTTGCAACAGTCTTTTTCACAACCAATTTTAGGCGCACCGGCATCTTGAATAGTTCCGAGAATTACTAAAGAAACTTTTTTTCTGAGGGGTTTGTTTGTCCAAATGTGAATGTTAGGAGTAAAAGGAAAAGGATATAAATGGAGTTCATGGATTGGATTTCAGATTTTTTTATCTAGAAATGTAATTTGTTTATTGATTAGAATATAGGGGATTTGAATTAATGCTTGGTTTTGGCAGAGATGATTATCGCTTACTTCTGATTTTTGGATTAATGCGTGGGTTAGGCGGAGATGCTGGTTCGAGCCCAGCATGACTGGCTTTTTTTGGGTCATTCCGTTGAAAAACGGAATCTCGAAGCTAACTCTGTTTTGAACTTTCTGGAAACTATTTTCGCAGATTTCTGATTTTTAGATTAATTCATGGGCTTGGCGGAGATGCGGGTCGAGCCCAGCATGACTGGCTTTTTTTGGGTCATTCCGTTGAAAAACGGAATCTCGAAGCTAACTCTGTTTTGAACTTTCTGGAAACTATTTTCGCAGATTTCTGATTTTTGGATTAATGCGTGGGTTAGGCGGAGATGCTGGTTCGAGCCCAGCATGACTGGCTTTTTTTGGGTCATTCCGTTGAAAAACGGAATCTCGAAGCTAACTCTGTTTTGAACTTTCTGAAGACTATTTTCGCAGATTTCTGAGTTTTAGATTAATTCATGGGCTTGGCGGAGATGCGAGTCGAGCCCAGCATGACAATACCTTAACTTTACATTCTGCCTTTTTTTATTAATTGAATCGCTTCCATTCTTACTCTTGCTTGTTTGATTCTTTCTGCTAATTCTGCCTGTTCATTTTCAGCAATTCTGACTTCTTCTGGTCTTATATTCTTGTTTTTCTGTTGTAATTGCTTCAAACGGTCAATTTCATGTCCCAAAATTAAATTCATTCGTTTTAAGCCTTTTGCAATTTCTTTGGCTTTTAATTTCTCAACAAATTCTTCTGCCGCTGAAATCATATTTGGCAAAACAGTTTCCATCAATGTTTCATTTTCTAATAAATCGTCGATTATTGCTGGCATTAATTGTTTTTCTAGCTTTTCTACTGAATACGTCTCTGTTACATTTTTACCCGTATGATCTACTACAATTCGTATTGGTGTATTCGGTAAAAAACGATCGATGGAATTACTTTGTTCTCCTGCTGTTTCCAAAACGAACAGAATCTCTACTAAAATTCCGGGTGAATGAATTCCTTTTAGTTCACCATAACTCACAGCACCTGTGCCAGAACTTAACACCATATCAATTGCACCGGTTGCCATCGGATGATCCCAAGTCACAAAACTGATATCTTCTCGGCTAAGCGCTCGTTTTCTATCAAAGGTTGCGGAAATTCCTTCAAACGGAATTGATGGAAAAGCAACGGCACTTCCATCCCTTGGGTGCAAAAAATACGTCCTTGGCGCAAGGTCTTCCATTTCAATCTTAAAATGTTCGAAAACTTTCGTCATGTATGTTTCTAGACTTTTATCACGATCTGCTTCTTGAATTTCAGCAATCAATTTTTGGGCGATTTTTGGGCGAAATGAATTCATTTCCAATAATTTATCGCGTCCATCAGACAGAGTCTTTTTTACTTCTTTTTGATAAGCGGAGGTTTCGCTCACCAATTCATTTGTTTGTTCGCGAATTTTGGATTCATTTTCTATTTGTGAAATAGAAAGTAATCGCTCACTAAACGCTTTAAATAATTTATTTCCGCCTTCGCTATTTTCTTCAAACGCGTTTAAGCCTTCGTGATACCATTTCACCAAAATTTCTTGAGGACTTTCTTCTACAAAAGGAACATGAATGTGAACATCTTCGGTTTGACCGATTCGATCTAAGCGCCCAATTCGCTGCTCCAATAATTCTGGATGAAGCGGTAATTCAAACAAAATAAGATGATGTGCGAACTGAAAATTTCGTCCTTCACTTCCAATTTCTGAACACAAAAGAATCCGCGCACCATTCGGTTCCGAAAACCAAGCCGCATTTTTATCACGTTGAATAATGCTCAAATCTTCATGAAAAACAGCCACTTTTAAACTACTTCGTTTCGTTAGCGCGGCTTCCAAAGCCAAAACTTTTCCTTTGCTTTTACAAATCAGGACAATTTTTTCTGTGGAATTTTCTTTTAAGAAATCTTTCAGCCATTTCACTCTTGGATCATCTAAAAAATCAAACCGAGCGTTCTTTTTAATCAGTTTGGCGAATTGCATATCCTGTGCGAATTCACTTTGGAATTTTTCCATCCAAAATGTGCGTTCTTTAATCAGTTTTATTGGATGCAAATACGCTTTTCGTTTTGGAAATCCGCTCATAGCAGAACGTGTATTTCTGAATAATACTCGTCCAGGGCCATGTTGATCTAACAAATCTTCGATTAATGAATTTCTTGCATCATCATTCTCTAAAGATTTTAGTCGTTCTTTCGGAAAAATCGAAGTTAAAAACTGATTCTCTTTTGCTGTTAATTTCTTTCCAGAAACAAGTTTATCTACAATATTTGCAGCGTTTTTATGATCATAAGACTCATTTTTGAACTCTTCATAATTTGAATAACGTTCTGAATCCAACAGCCGAAGTCGTGCAAAATGACTTTCTAATCCTAACTGTTCTGGCGTTGCAGTTAACAACAATAAACCTTGTGCAACTTTGCTCAATAACTCAACAATGGCATATTCTGGACTTACTTTTTCCAGCGACCATTCCAAATGATGCGCTTCATCAACAACCAACATATCCCAATTCGCTGAAATTGCTTGTTGTGTTCGTTTTTCGGAATTGGCCAAAAATTCAGTGCTGCAAATGATTAATTGATCATCAAGAAATGGATTTTCAGCTGGCGCAGATTCGTCCAAAGCTACACAGCGTTCTTCATCAAAAATATGAAACCACAAATTGAAGCGACGCAGAACTTCTACAAACCATTGGTGCACAAGAGATTTAGGTACTAAAATTAGAACTCTCGAAATTCGTCCACTGAGTATTAAACGATGCAGAATTAAACAGGCTTCGACTGTTTTTCCCAAACCTACTTGATCGGAAAGTAAAACTCTTGGCGCACATCTAGCACTCACTTCATGCGCAATGTACAATTGATGCGGAATCAAATCGATTCTACCGCCTAAAAATCCATTTACTTCTGAAATTCTGCGATTATAATCATGCTGAAGCGTTTCTCTTCGCATAGCAAACGCACTTGGTGTGTAAACTTCTCCGAATAAAAGTTTATCAAACAAATTGTAACTTACTGTAACATCTCCTAAATCGGCTTCTGAAAGTCGTCTTCCTTTTCCAATATAAACATATAATTCGTTTCTGAAATCAACTCGTTCTATCTGCATTGGACGATTTTGCTTATCAACAATGGTATCGCCTACTTTGAAAATGACTCGACGTAATGGCGCATTATCGGTGGCGTATATTCGTGTTTCATCTGAAATTGGGAAGTGAATTTTCACTCGACCTTTACTGATTTCTTGAAGAATTCCGAGGCCTAATTCTGGTTCGCCTTCGCTTGTGTATCGTTGATTTGGGAAAAAAGAGTGCATTTAGGAGTTTTTTAATTTTGTAATTTGGGTTCTTTTTGAAACACTTTTTCTATTGAAATTTTGTTTGCTCTCGAATCTTATTCGGTTTTATTTTGAAGATATCTCCGCTTCGATTCGACCTGATTTTTATTCATTTACTGATTTCTTGGCTCATCTTCGGTCAATATGACTTTTTTTCGAATCGTTTTTTGGGTGTGTTCTATTAATTTGAAATATGGGTTCTTTTTGAAACGCTTATAGAATTCAAATTGAGCTTATTCTGAAAAATGTATTTCTGTGAAATAATCGGTGATTGTACATTTGTTGAAGGAGTTAAAACCGATCAATTTGATTTTTGATTTCGTTCTTTTTAGAATTTATTTTTCTTTTTGAAACGCTTTTACATTTGAACTTTTATTTGCTCTCGATTCTTATTTGGATTTTATTTTCGAAGATATCTCCGCTATGATTCGTTCTTATTGGGTTCTAAGTGATGATTTCATCTCTCATCTCCAGTCGATATGACTATGATTTTAATTTAAAATTTAAAATTCAAACTTAAGAATTAGATGAAATCTCCGGTCGATATGACATTTTTTATTCTGCTTTTGGGCTAATCATAATATGCGCTCTGTGTGTTCTGGGATTCATAATCCATGGATGATTGGGGGAAATTGGAACTTCAGGCAAGCCCGTTGATTCTGCTGTTGCGAATGGAATATAGACTACATAACGATATTTTGCTCCTTCTACTTCTCCTGTATTTTCGTCATAATTCGTATTTGGACCAAAATAAACATGAAGCGTAGAACCCATTTTTCCCATTTGTAGTTTTCCTGATTTCACTTCTTGTTCACGAATTTCAAAAATTTCGCCAGGTGCTTTTCCTTGAGCTTTTAATTCTCTTCCTCTTGCCATAAATGGTTCTAAATCTTTGTGATAAGCCGCTGCATTAAACCCATCTTGATTAGGATTGTCTGCCAAACAAATAAACTCATTTGTTCCTTCTTTTAAAGTCACGAATTCACCCGCCATATTGTAGCCAATCACTTTGCTTTCTGCTCGACTTGCTTTCGGAGCAGCCAATAAAGCAGTTGCAATCAAATCTGCATCGGTAGTTATGGGTTTGTAAGATTTTGTTTCTTTTTGAGAAACAGTTTCTTTTGATTTTGATTTTGGGGATTCGGTTTTAGTGCAGGAAAACAAGATTCCGCTTAAAAGGATTAGACTTACTATTTTTTTCATTTTCAACATTTATTTGGTTTTATTTGTAATTAATTTTATAAATATGGTATTTTTATTTTATTTATATATTATTTCAGTAAGCATATTTTTTACATTTAAATGTTTTGCATCTGCTATTTTTTTGCTTGAACTTCTACAATATTTACCCAGTATAAAATCTTTTTTTTTCATCTGTTATAATCCCCCAATATTGATATAATTCACTCGAATTTGTATCAATAATTAAGTCTAATATTTTTCAATATTATCTAATAAATTTATAATTATTCTAGGTACTTTTGGTATTTCTTATTATTTATTATGACACTACCTTTTCCGCTAGCTGTAAATATATCTCTAACGTTTGGACAGACAACTGATTCATGATTCACTAACCAAACTGCAAATCTTCCAAATTTATCATTGCTATTTCCAAAAAGTTCTGGGAAGTAAATCATTGCTCTATTTTTAAACATTTGTTTTTCAAGAGTTGAAATATTATTCCATATTCTGATAACAATATTACTGTGTTTGCTAATGTCGTCAGAGTCCATCCACCAAAGTTCTTCTCCTGAATTTAGTTTACTTTTATAGTAATCAACTATCGGCCTAATTGGGTTTTCTTTTTTTCTCAAAATGTCATAAGGAATATTGATTTTATCAAAAATCGTGTGACCAACTTCCAAATTCATGTCAATTAAATACCGTGGTGATTGCGTAACTACAACTTCGGATAAAACTTCTTCATAAGGTCTGCAACGAAATTCAATAGGACTAGCCAACTTTGCAAATAGCATAAATATTCGCTCAATATTCTCTACTCTTGTTCCCTCTAGAACGCTATTCCCAGTTGTTTTCCAGTGATTTTGAGATGTAGTTTTAACTTCTATCCCGTAGTAATTTTTCGCAATAATATCAGGAAATTTCTGGCCTCCAATTAATTCAATTGAATTTTCAAATGGTGTTCCAATTGCTTTTTCAGTCAACATATCTTTAACAAATGGTTCTAAATGCCTACCAACAAGATTCGCAATTTTTTCAGAAGATTTTTTAGATTCTAAATTAAGTTCTGAAATTGTTGAGCTTAGCAATAAGTTAAATTCTCTTAAATTTGGATCTGGATTAACTGAAACTATCATTGTAAATTATTTTTTGTCAATAAATCATAAAGTTCTCTATTATTTATAAAAAATTAAAGTATAAAATACTAATTATTATTTTTCCATATCATTTTAAAAATTCTTCTCTAATATTTTCTGAATATCATTCGAAATATAAACTCCAAACTTCTTCAATTCTCATTGCTAAATTATAAGCTAACAATGGAGGTACTGCATTCCCAATAATTTTATATGCTTTAGATGGGCTAACTAAAAAGGAACCCTTTCTTACATGTTTGCTTTCAATTACAAAATCATAATCAGGAGGAAAAGTTTGAATTAATGCGTACTCTCTTATAGTTAAACGTCTTTCCTTTAATCCTATATTTAATTCTTCATCGATCTTACCACCATTTTCTTTTGAAAGTCTTCTAAACTCAATATTACCATGATGCTCTGATCGAATTGTTGGCGCTATACCTGAAAGTTTAATTTCAGTTTGACCTTGGCAGTGTTTACCCATAAACTTTGCTTTAGAATAAAACCTTTGTGATAAATCATTAGATTTTTCTGGTTCATCTAAATATTTAAATAAATCTTTTAATTGAACAAATTGCTTTAATCCAACACCTTTAACTGTATATGAATGTGTTTGATTGGGATATGGGTTATAGTTATTCGATAGTTGAATATTTAACAATTCTGATAAAGCTTTTTTATTTAATGCTGATTTTTTAATGCCAATAAAAAACACTCTTTCTCTCGATTGAGGAACACCAAAATCTGCTGAATGTAGAACTTTGGGCTCGAGTACTATATATCCGTCTCCATTTGCAGAAGAAAAATCTTTTTGAATAATTGACTGAACATCACCTAGATTTACAAGTCCTTTAACGTTTTCTGCTATGAAGATTTTTGGTTGAGTAATCTCGATAACTTCTTTCATCCACATATATAATTGTCCACGTGTTTCAATTGATGCAGTATTTTCCTTTATTAATTCACCTTTATGATTTTTATGTGAATTAAATCCATTTCTTTTGCCTGACAGGCTAAAATCTTGACAAGGAAACCCACCAGTTACTACATCAACATTTTCTGGGAAAACATTTACACCATTATGGTACATTTTAACAAGATCAACTATACATTCTTCATTAAAGTCATCAACATTGTGGCCTCTTTTTGAAAAATAATTGACCCAAGCATTTCTTGCATCTTTTAAAATATCATTCGCAAATATAGTTTTGAATCTTGTCTTTTTTAATTGGATAAAGCCATTTTGTAAATCCTTTTCTATGAAGTGAGGTGTTAAAATTTCATTTATTGATTTTCTTAACACTGCAAAACCACCTTCAAAACCCAAATCCATTCCTCCACAACCTGAAAATAGAGAAAGTACATTTAGTATTTCTTTTTTATCATTGACTGCTAATTTAAAGGATGATTTAGGATAACTTAAAAGATCCAGTTGTGGCTCATTTATATTATTTTCTAGAATCTCAGTATTCTGTTCAAACATAATTAACTTTCTCCGAGATTAGATTTTAAATATCTTAATTTCTGTTCTGCAACCTGCAACACTTTGTTAGCACAATCTTCATCTGCTAATTCACAAACAATTTTTTAACTAATAAACTGTACCAATAAGTCTTCTTTATCAATTTCAAGTATTTCAGCAAGTTTTCTAATATTGTCTTTGGTCGGTTTTCGCTCACTTCGTTCAATTTTACTCAAAATAACTTGATCAATTTCTAAATAAGAAGCTACTTGCCTAAGTAATAAACCCAAACTAACTCTTTTTTCTCTTATTATTTGTCCAACAGTTTTCATTTAAGTTTGAATAATTATTCATGACTTAATTTGTTAAATATATATTAGTATGTAGTTTTGCGCAAGTTCGCAATCATATAATATATGAGTCCACTGTAAAAAGTCGATTCTTTCGAATTACACTTTTCCAAATATTGCGAATTCGCCGAATATTTTGCTGAAAACTACTTTTCGGAGTGGACTCATATATTCTTAAATTATTTCAATTAATTTTAATACGCAGAAGACGTGTTAAGTCATAGTTATTTTACTTTTTAAATCGGCAAAGTCGACTGCTAGGACTGCCTATATATTAGTAATAGAAAAAAATGGTATTCTATTATCTCTTATTCATGAACTTCTAATGTTTTCAACTTGATCACTTTTTTACTTTTAGATTATAATTGGAATTAATGAACCAACAAATACTTTCACGATGCAAAAAAATATTTACTTCTTTCTTTTGCTTTTATTAAGCTTTGGTATGACTTCTCCTGCTTTTTCTCAATGGAAAGAACTTTTCAAAAAAGAAGTTTTTATTACAAAATCAGATTCTTTGCCTTATCGAATTCTTTATCCCAAAAACTTTGATACCACAAAAACATATCCTGTAGTTTTTTTCTTACATGGTGGCGGTGAACGAGGAAATGATAATGAGCTGCAATTGGCGAATTTTGCTTCGTTTTTTGCTTCCGATTCTATTCGTTCTCTTTATCAATTTATTGCCATTTTACCTCAATGTGCGAAAGGTGATTATTGGGGAACTGTGAATAGAAAAGAGATTCCTGGTGGTTTAGAGTTCGATTTCCTTCCTAATGAAAATCAAGGAAAATCGGGGGAATTGTTTATAAAATTGGTTCATGAATTAAAGAAAAAATCTTACATCAACAAAGATAAATTGTACCTGACAGGAATGTCGATGGGCGGAATTGGGACTATGGATATATTGTATCGAAATCCTGATTTATTTAAGGCAGCTTGGGTTATTTGTGGCGGCGGAAATCCGAATTATGTCCAAAATTTTGCAGCTAAAGTACCGATTTGGTTTTTCCACGGCGATAAAGATACTATTGTGAAAACAGATTATGCGCTTAAATTAATCGATGCGATTCGGAAAGCTGGAGGCGAACCCAAATTGACTATTTATGAAGGCGTTGGGCATAATGCTTGGGATTTCGTTCCGAAAGAAAAAGGAATTTTGGATTGGCTATTGTCTAAATGAGTTAGATTTTAGGTATTCTTTCTAAACTGAAAACTTTCATCATGAAATCCCCCTTGCCCCCTTTTAAGTTCATTTCGTCTTTTTTAGCATTTTAATTTGGGGCGAAAGGGAGAATTTTCGTTCTTTGCTTTGAATTTCAACAATTAGTGCATTTGACTAATACAAACCGATTCTTTCGCATTTTCAGCACTATATTCAACTTAATTTAATCAAAGCAAGAAACCAAACAATTAAAAATTTAGCATTAAGAATTCAAAATTCTTAATGCTAAATCACTCTTTTAAAACGAAAAAATATTGTTTTTTACGTCTTTTTCGATTCCTAAGAAGTTTGGATCTAATATAATTTCGGATGGTTTTTTATCTATTGAAAATAATAGTTTGTTTTGAATTTCTGTTACAAAAACCCGCTTCAATTCAATCAGAGAATCATTTTCATCATAAAATCCGATTTCTATTACATCGTTTAAAGGCAATAAATCTTCTGAGTCACTATTCTGTTTTTTTACAGTGAACTCAAGTGAAACTTCTGTTGTGTTCCCCATCTCTTTTTGAATTGCAGAATTGATTTCAAGATCATAGAAAACACTTTTTTCAAACCAATCAGTAATAATGTACTCATATTTTTTTGGCGTTTCTCTTTTTAACCTTTCCAGAAAATCTAAAGTCGTTGGATATTTCGTCTCGTTGGATGGAAAATCAATCAAAAAGGACTTTAGAATCTCGTTCAATTTTTCCTCTCCCAAAATCTGAGCAAGTGCATTAAACGCTAAAGCTCCTTTTCCATACGAAATATAATCTTGTTCCGCTTTTACCAAATATAAAGGAGTTTTATCCTGAGTTTCTCGTTTCCGTCCTTTTAAATAGCGCAATCTCTGCATATTCAAAAACTGTAACGCACGCTCTTTTCCGAACGTTTGCTCATAAATTTTCAGCGTGATGTATTCTGTGATACTTTCTGTTAGCATTACCGCGCCTAATACATCTTTTGGCAATAAATTATTTCCAAACCACTGATGCGTTAATTCATGCGCAATTACATAAAATGATAAATCTATTTTATCTTCCTCTTTTGTGTTCATTCCAAATCGAGCTTCTGAAGTCAAAATTGTATTTCCAAAAAGTGTAGCATAAGTTCCTTCTGAAAGGGGAAACTCTATTATTTTTACTTCTTTGTGTGGATAAGGAGAAAAATTTGCTGAATTGTAATCTAATGCGGATTTTAATCCCAACATCATGTTTTTAATCGTGTATTGATGCGTTTCATGATGATAAATTTCCAATTTTACATCGTTCCAAGTATTTTTTTCTACCTGATATTCTCCCGAATTAAAGCCCATTCCCATTTTTTGCGGAACTTCCGATTTGTATTGAGAATAGTTTCTTCCATCTTGTTTCCACTGCTTTTTAAGAACTCCATTTGCCAAAACTGTTTGCGTTTCATTTGTACTTAATACGACATCAACCTCTATTAAATCACTGTCTATTGCTTGATAATGATTGTTTGGTGCGGTTGAATCTACAGGATGTTTTTTCTGTTTTTGAAAAGGAAAACCTAAGCGTGGAAGAATATCAAACTTCAGGAAAGTTCCATTTTTTAAGACATTTGAGTTCCGTTCAAACAATGTATTTGACTCATTTTTTATAGTGAAACTCAGTTGAATAGAATCGTTTGGTGCTAAAGATTTCTCCAATTTATGCGCAAAAACGTTCATCAAACTGTCTGATAAAAGGAGCTGATTTTCTGTGCTTAAACTGTAAGTCGTTATTTCATCGAATCCAGTTTTTAGCACAAGTGTGTCGATAAAATTTTCGGATTCGTTCACAAGAATATAAGTTCCAGAAACAACAAAGGAATTCGTTTCAGGAAATAAATCGACTTCTAGTTTTATCGATTTTATTCTTGGTTGAACAAGATCTTTAAGAGGGGAAAACTGAGTTTCAAATGCACTAATCCTTGATTTTGTAAGTTTTTCACCGATTTCAGAATGTTCTGCTTTGTAAATAAATCTTCCTAGACTCACAAAAACGATCAAAAACAACAAAAAACCAATTTGAACAAATCTGTTCAAACGAGATTTTGCCATTTCTAGCAGATTTTTGAAGGTAAAAGTAAACTCGCGTTTCCAAAATAAACACGTGATGAAAAGAGTTAGAAATCCGAAAGTCAGCCAATAGATTTGAGCTAAAAAATAGCCGGGTAATTGCGATCCATACCCATTCAAATCGCTGAAAATCAATTGTGGCGCTGCATTAAATTGGAGTAAATAACTATTTATCCCCAATTGAGAAAATCCACTTTTACCTAACCAAATTAAGAGCAAAATAAAAATCCCGCCATATAAATTGGGAACCAACGTGTGGACAAAAATGGAAATCAAAGCCCAAACGATTACCATCAATCCAGAAACGATGAACACAAAAAAGAGATACTGCCCGATTTCAATAGTGAAAAATCCCATGCTGACTTGTAATGCAATTCCGGTACACATCAACAAGAATAAAAGTAGAAACTGCACACGAATTATCGCTATTAGTTTTGAAAACAATAAAACGCTGTTATTTATTGGGCTGGAATCAATTAGGGCAGACATTCCGGAAACACTTGCACGATGAATAATCATTCCTGAATAAACGAAAGTCGCTAAAATGAGAATTGTGATATAAAAAAACGCAGGAATAGCCAACATCAATCGTGTTAAAGGCAACATCAATAATTCTCCGTTTTGAGTAAGTCTGAGCAACATTAAAACAACGGAAAGAATCCCTAAAGCACTAAAAATGATAAACATGGGACTAAAAACTACAAACTTGAAATCGAATGTAGAAAGTTTCCAAGAGAGTTTTATTTGCTGTTTAAATGAAAAATCAAACTCAACTTCTGATTGTGAAGTTTTTAAACTTTTACTTTTACTCTGTTCCGATTGCTGAGAAATTTTGGGTTTTCTAAAGTAAACCTGAAATCCATTTTGAGATAAGGTAAAGGCTTTAAAAAGACTTAAAGTGAAAAGAATTGCTGTGCTGAACCAGAAAATTCGATTGTATAAAACCGGACCAAAAAATGGAATCAGCTTTGTGTTTTGTTCTGATAAAGTCCAAAGTTGTGTTTCAAAAGAAACCGCATTTTGCCCAAAAGGATCCGATATAGCAATCAAAAAGTTATTTCCCTGAAAAGCATTTTCAGTGATTAGTTGAATCAAAAACAGGCTAATTACAACGATAAAACCTGAATAAATGGATCTGCTCAATGCAACAATGGTAAAAACAAACACTCCGAAAACGAAAAAATTAGGAAGCAAAAAAACGAAATACGCTTGTAAATACGCTAAACCATTAAATATTCCCATTTTGGGATTCGCAGCACCTAAAAGCCATTCACCAATTACAAATGCGAAGGCAGCGGAAAAAGAAATAAGTGTAACAATGGAAAAAGAAGCTAGAAATTTACCTGTCAAATACGCTTTTTTATCAAACGGATAGGAGTATAAAATGGAATGAACCTTATATCTGAAATCTTTATAAATACTAGTTCCAATTATGGCTGGAATCAAAAAGAGAAATAATTTTCCGATGTATTGAAATAAATAATTGAGTTCGTGTGGAGAATTTAGCAAACGGATAGTTTCACTTGCTTTTATAGGTTCATCAAAATAACCACCACTTCCCAAAAACGAAATTAAAGAAAAGCTGAAAAAAACCGCGAAATAAACATATATGATTGGTTTTTTTAGCCAGTAATTCAATTCATGGAGATAAATGGAACCTATCATTTACCGCTATGATTTAAGGTGATGAAATAGACATCTTCCAGACTCGGAATTGCTTTTTCGAAGGATTCATCGGGTTGCGTTTTGGAATAAACTCGGATAATTAATTGATTGTTTTCGGTGTAATGAGAAGAAACAAGCATAAAATCAGATTTGAATTTTTCTAAATCCGTTTCTAAAATCGTTTTTGTCCAAATGAATGAATTCAATTCTTCAATAGCACTTTTTGGACTGCTTGATTTAAGTACTTTTCCTTTAGTAATAATCGCCAAATTCGTACATAAATCGGTAACATCATCCACAATATGCGTTGAAAACAAGACGATATGTTCGGTTCCAAGCGCACGTAATACGTTCAAAAAACGATGACGTTCTTCTGGATCGAGTCCTGCGGTTGGTTCATCAACTATGATTAATTTGGGATTATTGAGCAACAATTGAGCGATTCCAAATCGTTGTTTCATGCCTCCAGAATACTCGCTCACATTTTTCTTTTGCACATCGCTCAGGTTGGTCAACTCCAAAACTTCTTCAATTTTAGTATTTCTATCTTTTTTTGAAGAAATCCCTTTTAAAAGAGCAAAATAGTCTAATAATTTTCGAGCCGACTGTTTGGGATAAACTCCGAAATCTTGAGGTAAATAACCTAATTGTTTTCGTAATTCCATCGGCTTTTCAAGCACATTTAATCCATTAAAATGAATTGCACCGGAATCTGGAAGTTGCAACGTTGCGAGCGTTCGCATTAAAGAGGATTTTCCTGCTCCATTTGGCCCCAAAAGCCCAAACATTCCCTTTCCGATTTCTAGTGAAATTCCATCTAAGGCTGTAACGCCATTCGGATAGGTTTTTTGAAGATTTTCTATGTTAAGAATCATACATCGAGTGATTTGGGGAAAATGAAAGGATTCACGAAGGAAATTTTAAAAAATACGATACTGAGTTTCGCCACTTACTTAAATACGACTAGAAATGTTTCACTCATTAAAAATCTAATAATGAAATCGCGTTAAATTAATTCATTTATTAATGAGCTATTCATATTCTCGATATTTTCAAAAACTTCTCTCTCAAATTCAGAAAATCCGCTTTTATCTCTGCTAGATTTTATAGTTCCTTTTTCAAGATAATGGATAAAATCGCACAAGTTTGTTAACGTCTCAATAATGTGAGAAGTGAGAATAATGGTCTTCTTTTTATCTCGTAAACGCAATAATATCAAACGAATAATATGACATGTTTCAATGTCTAAATCATTAAAAGGTTCTCATTTTTAAGAAGCTCTCTTAAACCAATAATAGCCCTCGAAAACCTCTCGCTGCATAATAAGATTCAGCACCATTATGGTAGGTAAATACTCGTCCAAAACGTTTATCACAAAAAATTGCTCCACCTTTTTCTCTAATTGAAATTGGAGTTAAAACCCACGAAGAAGTTTTCACATCAAATTCTCCAAGTTTTTGCAAGTTACCATATTGATCTTCGTCAAGTAGTTGAATCCCCATTTCTTCTGCCATTTCTACAGCGTTTCCTTTTGGCTTATTTTCTTTTCTTGAGTTCCAAGCTTGTTTATCGTAACACAAACTTCTTCGTTCTTTTGGGCTTTCAGCAGAACAATCACAAAAAACGATCTGATTTGTGTCTGATTGATAGCCAATTACATCGGGTTCACCTTCGCTTTTTTCCATTTGGAAAAGTGATTCCATCTTTGCAGGATTGGCTAGTAAATTCTCTTCAACTTTTTCCCAAAGAATACCTTCATGTCGGTTTGAATTTTTCTCAAAACGGGCTTTTAAGATGTTGAGTAAAGCTTTGATTTGTTCATTTGTTAGCGTGTTTTTTACAGACATTTTTGAAAATTTAAATAAGTAATTTAAAATCTTGTGCTAAAGGAAATGAAGATGACCAAATAAGAGTTTACACATCTGTTTTAAATGAACCTTACTTGAAATCTTACATTGAATTGTATTTAAATTTAAAATATCTGTTTTTTATCTTTTAATTTACATTTATAATCAACTTTTTAAATCAACTCTTGAGCGTTCTCCGAAAAGCAGTTTTAAGCCATACATTCGTCAAATACGCAGGATCTGTAAGGGTGTAAACCGAAAGAATCGATTTTTTGGAGTGGACTCACTCTTTTTTTCTCCATTTTCATAACTATTTAATACTTCAGACTAAATAAGATATATTCAGATATCATTAATGAGCTAACCCAAGAAAGTCTAATCGGTAGGTTTCACTTAATCTAATCTTATAAAATGGCTTAATATTTCACTAAACATCCTATTCGGTTTTGCTCATTATTTGAATTATTTTACAAAAATTCTAGAAAGGGAAGTAGTGCTAATGGCGCTAAAATAGTTTTTTGCACCGTTTTCGTTGTTAGTAATTGATTAGATTGAACAGTGTATCAGATAGAATTGAACTAATTCTTGTATATTTTTAGTCAAAGTTGCAAGTCAAATTTGTTGCAGAATAAACACATCAATTCTTAAACAAAATGTACCCATTTAAGGAAGTTGCAATAAGTAACCAAACAAAATAGGGTAAAATTAATGCTGATTTATAACTCAAATCCGACCAGAAATTTATCAAGAAATAACCTACAAGTACAGTTAAAGCCGTTATGATTATCAAGCCTCCCAAAACGTTTTGATAATAAAAAAAGCTAGGATTCCAGCCGATATTCAAGATCAATTGAATTACATAAAGTCCAAGAAGAAGATTTTTGTTATCAACACTTGTCCATAATTGAGCCATGTAAAAGCTGAAAAAAAGCATAATGCTTGTCCAAGCTACGCCAAAAACCCAACCTAGCGGAGTCCAAGGAGCTTTATTTAGACCAACATACCAATCGGATGTTACACCACTTTGAGTAAATAAACTGCCCAATGCAAGTGCTGAAAAATTGAGAATTAGGAATATGATTACTCTAAACATCATATCGTACTTATTTGATATATTTTTGAATAACTTCAAGTAGTGTTTCAGGATTTATTGGCTTTCCGATATAAGCAAGACAACCCGTTGCCAATGCAACATCTCTATCTTCTTGTAAAGTAGATGCACTTTGGATAAAAATTAGAGCTTTGGGATTCAATACTAATATTTCACTAGTAGCTACAATACCTGATTTCTCAGGCATTCTTGCATCCAAAAGAACCAAATCAATTTCTGGATGATTTTGGTACAATTCAACGGCTTCTTTACCATTTTTTGCGAGAATTAGCCTTGCACCTGTATCATTATACGCTTCTTGATAATAAAACCGAACTGTAAATTCATCATCCGCAATTAGAATAGTTTTTCCATTTAAATCAAATGAATCAAACTTGGCTATTTTTTCTTCTAACACAGCTAATCTCACATTTAAGAAAAAATTTAGGTAAAAGTCTTTTTTTTCTTTTGTTAAGTTAACGAAAAATTGAATTAAAATTGTTGAAAATCCTATAGATTTAATTGATTAAAACCGATCCAGAAATAAATTCATTTCTCATTTTTATGCTGTGATTCTATTCGTTTTGATGGTATGGGATTTTGTCTTGAAATGGATTCCATTTTCAGTAATTCGTTCTGTAGTTTATTTCGAAGATTTCTCCGCTTCGATTCGATTTAGATTTTGCTTTTGACTAGTTTCTCGGCTCATCTTCGGTCGAGATGACTTTTCATTTAATTAAAAATTTCTACATCAATGGTATGGTGAATTTGAAAACACTTCCCGTTCCCAATTCACTTTCTGCCCAAATTGTTCCACCTAGTTTTTCGACAAAATCTTTACAAAGTACTAAGCCAATGCCTGATCCTTTTTCGTCTGCCGTTCCAGCTGTTGTTTCATTGGTATCTTTGTTAAATAAGGTCAATAATTTTTCGTTTTGAATACCAACTCCAGTATCTGCAACTGAAACTTCAATGTGGTCTAGTTTTTGATCTGCTGAAATAGAAATGATACCCTTATCGGGAGTGAATTTCAATGCGTTTGATATTAGATTTCGGAGAACAACTTGCAACATATCTGAATCAACAACTACTTCTAAATCTTCTTTGGGAAGAAACCTCAAATTGATGTTTTTGATTTCTGAAGCTACATTATAGCCATCCATAACTTCAAGAATAGCGGAAGTCAACCTCACCTTATTGGGTTTATATCGAATTTTACCAGTTTGTATCTTTGCCCAATTAAGTAAATTATCTAATAAATAAAGTGTGTTTTGCGCAGAAAATTTTATCTGATTTACATATTTAATATTGGTTTCACTATTTAGATTCGCCATTTTTTTAATGAGTAAATCTGAAAAACTGACGATGACACCAAATGGACTTCTTAGATCGTGCGCAATTACCGAAAATAGTCTATCTCTTGTTACTTTCTCCTTTGTAAGCTCTTTATTAGACTCAGCCAATTCATGTAACGTATGTTCTAGAAAACTAGATTTTTTTAACAATTCTCGGTGTAGATTCACATTATCTCTGTTTAATTCGGCTAATTCTAAATTCTGTTCAACTAGTTTTTTGCTTTCAATTCCACCAACTAACAATAAAATTTCACTTTTACGATAGACTTGTGCAATAATCGATGTATTTAGCGATTCTAAATTGCCTAGTGTTATAAACCCATCAAAAATTAGACTTGATGAGTTTTTCATTTTTAAAAGAGATTCAAAACTTGGGTTAATAAACGATTCTTTGAACTCACCTTTAACTAAAAAATTAAATGCTGGATTACTAAACAATAAATCACCTTCTTTAGAAAATAAAGCCACACATTGGGAATTACTCTTCAATACAGAATCATATATTTCAGTGATCCAATTTGTAGGCAAGCTTAGAATCTTTTTATTTTCCATGTGCTAATGTCTTGAGAACGGTGCTTCAAGTTTTTCATCTGAAAGTAAAACAAACGCTGGAATATTGACTTGCATCCACTCATAATAGGGAAGCACTTCAGCATAACTTTCTGGGTTTAAATTTTCTTTTAAAATGGTAAACCAAGCATTTAACTGAGCTGCCCAATAATTTGTGGCAAATCCATGACTTCGATAAGCTCTAAAAACCCATAAAACCGTATCGAGTAAAACCTCAGCATTATGATTTTTTAGCATTGATGCGATAAAGCGAACATGATTTGCATGATTGTCTTTCATCATAGTAAGATTATTTTCACCGATTAATTTCTCCAAATCTGGACGTTTTAACATAATTGTATTCATTTTTTGACTTAACAACTCTGCTTTTTCTTGAAATTCAACATAAGTACTTTCTCTAACTTGATTTATGTTAGCAGCGCTTTCTAAAAGGTGTTTTTTTTCCATCATAACTTTGTTTTTATATGGGTGTCTATACTGTATAAATCTTTTAAATACCAAACATTAACATACTTTTCAATTACTCCCATACCGCCCCTGCTGAATGCTTGACCACCAACTAAAATGGGAATCTCAGGGAATTCGGCTCTAATTTTTTGAAACATTAGTTCAAGTTGTGGCAAATGAAAATAAAGACTCATTGAAACGGCGAACACATCTGGCCTCATGGTTTTGGAAAATGAAATTAATTCATCAGTTGGCGTATTGGCCCCTAGGAAATATGAATTCCAGCCATTTGCCTCGAAAACATCAGCTACCATTTTTACTCCAATTTGATGGAATTCATTTTCAACACAAGCAACGATAATCTTTTTTTTATTTTTTTGTTTTGAAGCAATCTCAGAGTACAATTCATTTAAAATGGCCTCCACAATTGCAGAAGCTAAGTGTTCTGTGGCGACACTGATTTTATTAAACTCCCAAAGTTCACCAATTTTGTATAAAGCGGTTTTCATTACCTGTTCATACAAGTATTTTACGGGAACACCCAATTTAACTTGTTCAGAAATAATCTGCGAACAACGCTTTCTATTTCCATCTAAAAGAGCACTTAAGAAATTTGAATAAACTACATTTGGAATGTTATCCATCATTACAAAAGTTTAAAATACACACTCTAAAATAATACTGTAATAGCCAAATTTTTGGAAACTGCGCGACTAAAACAGTATAAGCTACAATTATTTTTTTGATTATTAAACAAATTGATTTAAAAATAGGACTTTGTTTTTTCTATAATTATGAGATTTTTTAAGATAAGCTATTTAAACTCAAATTCGGACTTCGTTTCTAAACAAACTTCACAGATATTTGCAAAAAAAAGTCCTCCAGTGTCCCGACACGATTCGAAGAACCACGAAGTGCTATCTCTGTCAAAATCTTTTTACGCCATAAGCAGTTCTTTTATATGAGTTAAGCTCTAAAGCGGAGATGCCGAGTCGGAGCCCAGCATGACGAAATAACCTATACTTAATAATAACAAAACTTTGCAAATAGGTTATTGTTTTATATATCTATTTGTAAAATTGAACCTTTTTTAAAAAATAATAAACGTTACAAAAGGTTTAAGTCCGAATTTGAGTTTAAACTCGAATTAAGACCTTAAAGTCTGTTTATTATTCTGCAAATTTGCGATAGCATTAAACCATTTAACACATAAAAGAAAAGGATAGTTATGATTGGTTTCATTTCGATTTGTCGATTTTCTTAATTTGACAACAATTTTAACGATTTCCCTTTTAACTATGCATATCTGACTAGACGTTTCAGACTGCTTTAACTTTTTTTTGGATTTTAGTTGCACTTTGATTGTGAGAATTAATCTTTCTGAGAATGGTGGTTTAGCGATATGTAAAATACAATTCTGAGTTTTCTTTCAGCAAAATAATCGGTGATTTAGCTAGATTTAGCTAAAAGCAAACCTGTAAAATCGGATATTGAACTGGCTTCAATTCTAATGATTTAATTATTAGGTTAAAAAATACCCCAATAAATACATCTTTTTAAGGACATAGTTTAGAAAATAAGTTGAAGGTTGAGTGTACTCCGAAAATTTTTATTAGCAACTTATTCGTTGAATTCGTAAGATTTGGAGGGGTGTAAACCGAAAGAATCAACATTTTAGAGTGAATCCAAAATGTTGAGTTTAAAAAACACTTTGGTTTTTTCTTAAAAAATTATTCTCAAAGTGAAGATGTACATCTTACAAATTGCGATAATTTAGAATCACTCATCAAATAAATGGATAATTGTCTTTTCTCTATAATCGAAGATCTCTTTTAGTTTGTGTTTGATAAGAATTGAATTTGCAATGCTTCCTAAAAAGCCAAAAGGTGGCGCATAACTCACAATATCTGTCATTAAAGTCCCATTTGGCGTTTCTTCAAGAAAGTGTTGATGATGCCATAAGGTATAAGGGCCAACTCGTTGTTCATCAACAAAATATTCCATGTCTTTTACGTGCGTAATCTCGGTGACCCAAGTCGTTTTAATTCCTAAAACTGGAGAAACTTTATAACTGATAATCATTCCTTGATACATTTTTTCGGGCAGATTTTCTGAAGTGATATCAAAGCCCATGTAATCAGGAGTGATTTTTTTTAGATTTTGAGGACTTGAAATAAAGTCCCATAATTCTGCGATTGGCAGATTAACAAGTTGCTCTCTTCTAAATTGAAAAAATCCCATTTTAATCTAATCTAAAAATTCAAATTATTGTGAAAATCTATGTTTTTGTTGAGCTTCTGAGTAAGATGAGCTCTTTTTTTCCAATCAAATTTACGGCACTCTTATTCAATAACTTGAACCCAAAATTTTATAACTGTGATAGATTTCTTCTAATGAAGAGAACTGGGAATTCAGCAATCTTTCTTTAATTCAGTAAAAAGAAGAGGAATCATTCAAATCCAAAGCATTTGTTTTTATTCATGAGTGAAATAGAAGTAAGCTTAGTTAGGAATAGGAGTTTAGTATATTATGAGTCAATGTTCTTTGGCTTTCCCGCCGATTCAATGGCTTATTTTTTGTGTTAAGTATCTGAGCAGAGGTAGAACTGTATATCGTCCGCAGTGTTCAGAAGTAACGCGTCCAATTCCAAAAGACTCGAGATGATGTTCTTTTCGGTGTGCTGCTAATTTTGAGTTGTAGCCTAATTCTTCTAGTCTCATTGTTGATTGTGATTGTTTGAATAAGTGAGCCCTTTGCGAAATCTAGCTCTAAATGTTACTATTAATTTTATCTCAAGATCATTTTTTAATCTAATCGACTTTTAATATCCATTTTCTGATGGAGAATTCTAACGATTTCTACCATTTCATTTTCGACTTTTCTATAAAATATTAGATGTGATTTTATTTTCGAGACTCGATAATCTTTTCGAGTTTGTTCTGCGGATTTCCCAATCAGATAATGATCCGCAATAAATTCAATTTCTTCTATTATTAAATTGTAATATCTGTCAGCTTGCTCTTTAGACCATTTGTTAAACGTATAAACCCAAATATCGTTTAAGTCTTCAATAGCTTGTTTACTTATTCGGTATTTGTTTATACTCATAAGTGTTTGCGATGCAAATCATTTAAATTTTGTTTTGGGTCAAAATTTTCAATAAATCCGCTTTTTTCGCCTACTTCAAGAGCTTTAATCAACTCTCTTTCTTTCATTTCTTCCCGTTCTAACAATCGCAATGCTGTACGAATGACTTCACTTACAGAACTATATCTGCCAGATTGAACTTCGACTTTGATAAAATCCTCAAAATAATTTCCGAGTGATATTGAAGTATTTTTTTCCATTTGAGTTTATTTTCTTTGTAAAATACCAATTCTTGGTAATCGTGGCAAATTTTCTGTAAAGGTTTTTGGCTTATTGATTAAATGAATTCCAATTTATTTTTTTTAGTTATAGTCTTAATTAGCCCAAAGTGTTGTACCAAAATTAGCCTAGCATGTCGTGCGTAAATTAGCCTACCTTGTCAAAATTCTGAAAATATTCTTTAATTTTAAATTTTCTAAATTTCATATTCTAACATTCTTAAACTAAGTTTGTAACTATAAATTTTTTCAGGTTCAAAGTTTAATCTTCTGAAAGCTCTTCAAATTCTTTTCTTTTTTCATCCATCCACTGCATCATTGCATCAGGTGTTTTCATCATCTTTTGCATTGCACTCATTGCTTCGAGATGTGCTTTGTCGCCTTGCTGAAACATTTCCATTCCGTGTTTTTTACTCAATTGTCAAAAGTTCGACATAATGAGACCATATCAATTTACCAGACAGCGTCTGGCAAATTGGATAATATTGATATAATAACCTCATGTACTGAAGGTTACTACGACTAAATCCTTGCCCATGATTGTATGTTAAATCTTTTGCTAAATTTATTAATAGTTGCTTTCCATACTCAGCTTTTAATTTACCACCCTGCTCAAATTCAATAATTTCTCTTCCGATTTGCCAATAAACGTGAAGCATTTCATTGTTTATTGCCGAAATAAACTTTGTCTTTGCTGAATTTAAAGCTTAATTACCCAATCTATCATTTTCCCAACAAAAATGGCTATCATAAAAAAGCTTAGCATTCCTAATAAATAGGCAAAAAGTGCTTTAACATAGCTGCTCAGTTTTTTCTTGTCAAAAAATTGACCTAGCGCAAAGGTTGTATAAATAAATGCAACTATTGCCCCGAATTGTAATAATTTGATATGTGTAAAACCTTGAGCAATTCCAACTACGGAATAAATTAACATCCCGATTCCCATCACAAAGCAAAATGATAATTTCAAAAATGTTATAATTATATTTTCTGAAAAACAGTTTTAACCAAAATGCAATAAAAACCGCCATAATACTATTTGAATACCCATAATTCTCTTGTATCCAGGTTAAAATTGTTCGTGTCGCAGATTCAATTTCACCAGAATAAGTTACATAACCGTCTTCAAAATGAATGAGATTTTTTAAAACGGTATAAATTAAGGATGTGATTAATAAGAATACTACAAGCTTAACTAATCGGTTTCTATTTTCAGTTAAAAATTCCTTTATGTTTTTACCCGGATTGATGATTAATTCTCTTATTGTAAACAAAAAACCATGTTCAAAATTCATCACATTCCGAAATTCTTGAAAAATATAGTGCCCATCAATACGCCGTAAAACGATGGGATGACCACAATTAGGGCAATAATTCTGATTTACTTCTGCCTTACAATTCTTACAGTTCATTAATTTTTGGTTTTTTGAAATGGTTGAAATAATTCATAAAGAGTCCATTTTATACTAAAAGATGATGAATCATGAAGACTTTTCATCACTAGGCTGAGATTCTGGGTCAAGCTTCGAATCTCGTGATTTTCTACCTTTAAGTTCACGAAAAAAACCTAGTTTTTTATTGCACTTTCAAACGCTTCACTTCCGCCTACTATTGGCAAGCTGAGTTTTGTAGCATCCAAATCGATGGTTAATTCTGTGCCTGGTTTGGGCCAAAGTGTGTATTCTTTATCACTTGAAAAGATCATTAACCCAATTTGTTGACCTTTGGGAATGATTTGATCATCAGGCATTAAATCAAACGAAACAGTATAAAATTTTCCTTTTTTTAGCGGCTCACTTTTTCTTATCGATTTATAGTTTTGTGGATCGGCCCAACCGCGTGTGATAATATTATCTGTGATCTTTGCTTTTCGTCCTTCAGTCCAAGGCAGCGAAACTAACCAAACCGATAGATTTGCTGCAGGTTTGCTGCTTGCTAAAGTAATGGTAACTTTTGCAATTCCTGAGATATGAACATCTTCCGATAATGTTGGACTTAGATACATTAATCGGTGATTCGTAATTTCAGCTTGAGCCAATGCTGAACCTGCGAAAGAATAATTATCTACTAAGGTTTCTTTTCCTTGTTTTTTAGTGGGCTCGGTAGTTAAACTTCCTCTTTCTGGAGCACCGGATTTTAGATAAAGTGTTACATCAGATGCATCTGGATTTGGATAATCTTTGTATGGGGTTGGATCTTCTGGTTTATCATTTTCACGCACAATCCATGCTTTTGCATCGTTTTCAACTCCGTTATCTACTTTGTGTAAATAATGCGAGAACCATCTGTTCATCATTTTCATTGGCGGTGGACCACCATGTCCAAATTGGTGATAATAAATTTGAATGGGCAAGCCTTTGGCTTTTGCTGCCGCATAAATTCTGTAACTATGTTCTGGCATCACATTCCAATCGTTAAATCCATGCGACATCAATAAAGCGGCTTTCATGGGTTTCATATCATTTAGGTAATCGCGTCCTGCCCAGAAATCATTATAATCGCCTGAAATTCTGTCCATTCCATTTTTCATTTCGATGTCTCTAACGGTAGCATTGTTATGAGCACGTTTTGATTCATCACCACTGTGAATAAAATCGTAAAGCACATCAATATCTTCGCCTAAATATCCGCCCGGAGATCTTACTAAACCGTTTGATCGGTAATAATGATAATAGGATGTATTTGGAGCGATTGGGATAATAGCTTCGAGTCCATCTACTCCTGTGGTTGCAGCTGCCAATGGTATAGTGCCATTATATGACGTTCCAGTCATACCGACTTTACCTGTTGACCAAAACGCTTCGACTTTTTCATTTCCATCTATTTCTGTGTAACCAGGTCTTCTTCCGCACAACCAGTCTATGACTGCTTTAGGAGCTAAGGATTCATTATCACCACCAACAGTTGGTGAGCCTTGCGATAAACCTGTTCCAGGTGATGATGAGTGAACCACAATATATCCTTTCGGAACCCAAGTTTTAATTTGTGAATTTGAAATGATAGGTCTTTCGCCTTTTCGAATGACTTCTACATGAACACGTTCTTTCGCAGTTGCACCAAGTTCATGCTTAACATCCCAAAATAAACCATCAACATCTGCGGCAACACCAGCAAAATAGGGGCTAGATTCATAGACAACAGGCAATTTGAGTCCTTCAGTATCTGTTTGATAAGGACGAGTTACAGCCACATGCATTCTATCTAATTTGCCATCACCATCGGTATCAAAATCGGTTTCAACCCAAAGATCATGTCTAATCCACTTTTCGGGATCTTCAAATGCTGGAACAATTTGAGCTTCTCCATTTTCAAAAACTGGAACAGCTTTTTCAGTTTGTTGGGCATTTATTGAGCTTAAAGGTGTGATTAGAATGAAAAATAGAAAGCTTAATTTGATTAGTTTTTTCATATTGCCTTTTTGGTTTCGGTTTTAGGAATACTTTTTCGACACATTAAGTGCCAATATTGTTTTGAATTCAGACTTAAATTCACCTAATTAAATTCTATTTTAGTCCAAATTATTCTGGATTAAAGAAAAGGAATTTAAATGCTGATACTATTAAGGGCTTATCTCGTCAGAATGTATCAATTTTATCGTTAAATTTTTCAATAAGATCATTAATACCCTGAGTTCGGGATAAGAAATTAAAATAAAAGACAAGTAAAAATAAATTTCGTCATTCTGGGCTTGACACAAAATCTCGGACTAATTTGGGCTTAAATTCGAGATTCCACTACGAAGCCACATGCAGTTCTTCATTGTTTATTCTGGGTTTTTATTAAAATTATTGTAATAAACCTTATCCCGAACTCAGGTTAATACCAATTTCTAAACTCTGCACAATAATCTCAAGCGACCTATTTTGCCTGACTCATTTTGGGTTCTAAAACATGTGTAATTCCCCAATTGCTCATTTCACTGAATAATGATCTTAAGCTTTCGCCTTTATCGGTGAGCGTGTAGATTACTTTAGGTGGCACTTCTGCAAAGACTTCACGGTGAAGTAAACCGTCCATTTCTAATTCTCTCAATTGCATCGTCATCATTCTTTGTAATTGCCCAAAGCGATTTACATCTACGGAGATAAAATATAAAATGAGTGGTTCCCATTTTCCACCAATCAGTTTTAGGGTGGCACTAACGGGACAGCCACCATACTTTTTTATGTTTTCGACCATATTATCGAAGCGTTCTGAATTTATTTCAATTTTTTCCATTTGTTAACGTATTTGTATTCAATAATAGTAACTAAAAAGTAACTAATAGCTATTTATGTAACTACTTGTAATAATTGCGATTAGTATGGAAATTTGCACTTAATTATCAACAAATCAAAACTTTTATGAACAAATTAATAGTTATTAGTCTTTTCGGAATTGTGGCATTAGCCTGTTCACCTATCAAAAAATCTTTGGTTGAGAAAAAAGATCAACCTGTTACTGAAATTGCGATCCGCTTGGTTAAGGATGGCAAAATTGATGCTTTTAAAGAAACCCGTAAAAACTTTATCACCGTTCTTAAAGAACAAAAAGGAGTTCTTGCCGACAGAGAATTTCAATCCTTTTATGCCATGCCAAAAGCTGATGAAAGAGATGTTTATATTGGAATGACCGATTATGAAACCTATAAAACTGTTGGCAAGATTCAAGGCAAATTCGGTATAGTAAGCAAGTTTTTGAAATTCAAAAAGAATATGGACTTAAAGGCTTATGTTTTTGTTCAACAATCGGAAGGGCCAACATTCAATCTTAAAACCTTGGCTTCTGAAGATGGCGAAATTCTCGAAGTCGGTGTCAGAAAAGTAAAACCTGGAATGGAAAAAGAGTTCAACGAATACCGTAAAGAGTTTGTGAAACTATTGAGTTCTTATGATAGTGTTAAAGAAAGCTATGAGTTTAACGTTGTTGGCGGAAATGACATTGAAGGGCTTTCGGCTGGAATGACTGTTTATGAAAGTAAAGAAGCGTTCATGAAATTGGCACAACCCATTATGAAAGAAGATATCACTCAAAAGTATTTCAGCACGTTCGAAATTGTTGCTTCTCAATTTGCGTTTTCTACTACAAATCAATAATGCGATAGGAAATAAAAAATATTTCCCAATGTTTTGAAAAATGTACGCTTATCTTGAGTGTATTGACCTGAGTTCTGGATAAGATTTACGCAATTTTTTATGATGGTTTTTCTAATTCTTTCTTATCCCGAACTCAGGTTACCAACAAATTCAGCTTAAAACATTGCTTAACTCAAGTTTTGGAATATCGATGTTAATTTTAATGGATTTACAGGCTTTACTAAATAGTCTATGCAACCAGCATTAAAACAGGCTTCTTTATCTTCAGGCATAGCAAAGGCGCTTTGCATAATGATTTTTGCATTTGGATTAATTTTCAAGATTTCACCGATTGCATCACGGCCATTCATTATTGGCATTCTGATATCGAGTAAGACAACATCAATTTCTTTATGCTTTTTGTACAACTCAATTGCTTCAAATCCATTAGATGCAATAATTACGTTCGCACCTGTATCTTTATATACTTCTTTATAATAAAATTGAACTGAAGATTCGTCATCAGCAACTAATATTGTTTTCCCATTTAAATCAAAATTCGTTATTTCATTTGGTACTTCATCCGACCTATTATCTTGACCATTTTTATAAGGAATTGTAAACGTGAATCTACTACCTTTTTCCAATTCAGAAACCACTGAAATTTCACCACCTAGCAACTCAACTAATCCTTTACAAATAGCTAAACCCAAACCTGTACCGCTATTTACAGCTTCTTTGTTTAAGTGTAGCTGTTTAAATCTTTCAAAGATTTCATCAAGTTTTTCCATTTGCATTCCAATGCCGGTATCTTCTACAAAAAATTGAACCTCATTGTCTTTCACATCAAAACCATATGTTATTGATCCTCTTTGCGTAAACTTAAGTGCATTTCCAATTAAATTCGTTAACACTTGAATGACTCTAAGTTCATCTGTTTTTACCATTAAATTCTCGTATTCTGATGGTACAATAGATTTGATTTCGATGTTATTTTCACCTCGAGAAAATTTAATTTGATTGAAATTGACCTCTAAACTTCGAATCATTTTACCGATGTTACAATCAGATAAGGTAACTTTTAGCTTACCTGATTCTATTTTGGCAACATCTATTATATCGTCAATTATGTTTAGGAGTTGTTTTGCATTTCCATCAATAATTTTTAAATAAGTATTCTGTTGCTCTTTCGTTAAGTCACTTATTCTGAGAAGTTCAGAAAACCCTAAAACCGCATTCATTGGTGTTCTAATTTCATGACTCATGTTTGCAAGAAAATAATTTTTTTGCAGATTTGCCTCTATAGCTATTTGCTTTGCTGCTCTGAGTTCATCTTCAATATTTTTTCTATCTGTTATATCTTGAGCAGCACCTCTTGTTGCAATAATGTTCCCATCATTATCTTTTAAAGCTTCGCCTTGTACCCAAAGCCAGCCTTTTTTTTTCTCTGAATTAATGAGTTCCAATTCTAAATTATAGGGTGTTCCTTCAAACTTAACTTTGTCAATAGCAACTGAGAGAATTTCCCAACTTTCTTTTGTGAATAATTTGTAATGTTCAGCAAAAGGCGGTGGCGGTTGGCTCGAATCAAACCCATAAATTCGATAGAGTTCAGGCGACCACGTTACATCTTTTGTCTCTAAATCTAAATACCAGGAACCAACCTTTGTAATTCCTTGAATTCTTTTTAATTCTTTTTCTCGTTCTTCAACAAGACGTTGGTTTTTTTTCAGCTCTGTAATGTCAGCGAAAGTTGCAGCGAATTCACCCATATTTGGGGAAAACACATGCACATAATAATGCTTATAGTCCTTAGTAGTTTGATATTCTAAAAATTGATCCTCTCCCGTTAAAGCAGACTTCCCGAATACACTTAACCAATCAATATTATTATATGATAAATTCTCGAAAAATTGTGAAGCTTTTTTACTTCTCAATTCATCCATTTTTATACCAATTTGTTTTTCATAAGCTGGATTTACATCAATGTATTCCCAATCGACTACATTATTAGAAGAGTCTGTTATTATTTTTGCGTGAACGAAACCTTCGTTCAAGTTTTCAAAAAGCTTATGATATTTTGTTTCCGTAATAGCAAGCTCATTTTTAGTAGTCTTTAGCTGATTTATATTGTCTAAAGTAATTACAACTCCATCAATTTTTTTGTCAGATGTTATAAATGGGCTTATTCTGTTTAAGTAAAAATTACCTTGAATATCTACTACTTCTTTTTCAATAGTAACTAATTTGTCTAATACTTTTTGAGCATCAGCAATAATGGAATTCCGATTTTTATCAGAAAAATTTGAAGTAAAACTTGAAATTGCTCGACCATAATCAACCTCATTTAAATTAAATAGTGCCTCAAATTTCGGAGTAAATTTTCTGATTTTTAAATCAGTATCTAAGAAAATTGTTGCAATTTCCGTGTTATTTAAGAGATTCGTAATATCATTATTTAGCTGTGTTAACTCTTTATTTTTATCCTGCATCTCAGAATTAACCGTATACAATTCCTCGTTTACCGATTGTAATTCTTCATTTGTACTTTGCAACTCTTCATTAGAAGCCATTAACTCTTCATTCGAAGATTGTAATTCTTCATTACTCGTTTCTAATTCTTCAATTGCGTTTTGTAATTCGAGTTTTGCAGACTTTAATTCGAACTCAAGATCTTCAATTCTGTGGTAATAATCTTCATTCTCAACCACACTTATCTCAGAAGTAGGAATTTCTTCTATTCTATCATCACTAAATTGAATTAAATAAACATTTTCTTGATTTCCAATAGAACCAACTTTATGAAATGTTAAATCAAATTTATACCGTTCATTCTCTGTCTTTTTTTCAATATTTTTTATCAGTACATCTGTTTTTTTCTGATTAACCTGCCGAATTCCGTTTCTAATAATTGATCCAATTTCTACATCAAGCATTTTTAGTAGATTCGACTGAAACATCCCTTCACCAATTGAAATTTTCTTGCCTGCATCTCCTACTATAAAAAGAAGGTTAAAATCCGCATCTATAAATATGGAAGATGGACTATTTCTTTTACTTAAATAACGATAAAAAATATATTCAGGATGCTCTTTTAATTTGTATTCAGACCTCTTAATGGTATTAAGTGTACTAGGATAATTATGCATCGACTGACTAGAATACTCTCTTTGACTTGAGGGTACTACGGTATTAGTAATATTCTGAAAAAACCTCCATTTAATATCAATAGTCTTATAAAACTTTGCGAAATCTCCCAATGTTTCACTACTTCCCAAAAAGAGAAATCCATATTTATTCAAAGAAAATTGAAACGCAGACATTACTTTTCTTTGAATTTTATTATCTAAATAAATTAATAAATTTCTACACGAAATTAAATCTAATCGTATAAATGGAGGATCTTTAATCAAATTATGATTCGAGAACACTATTTTCTCACGAATTCTATTTATGACCTGTAATTTTTCTCCAACTTTTACGAAATATTGATCTAAATAATATTTTTCTATTTCATTAATAATGTTAATATGATAACTGCCACTACTAGCAATTGTAAGGCCTCTTGGGTCAATGTCAGTGGCAAAAATTTTAAATTCTATACCTAACTTTTCACTTCTAATATAATCATCGAATAGAATTGCTATTGAATATACTTCTTCACCCGTTGAGCAACCTGGAACCCAAATTCGAATCGTTTCATTGTTTTTTTTAGACTTACAAATGGAAGGAATTGTTTGCTCTTTTAAAATCTTGAATGCATCTGCGTCTCTAAAAAATCGGGTTACACCAATTAAAAAATCATCTCTTAATATTTTCTTTTCTTCACTATTTGAACTTAATAGTTGAGCATATTCTTCAAGATTATTTAAATTTTTAATACTTATTCTCTTTTCAAGTCTTCTTATGAGTGTGTTTTGTTTGTACTCCCTAAAATCAATACCCGAAAAGTTATAAACCTCTAAAAGAATGTTATTAAATGTTGAATCTTTATTAACACTAACATTAGATTCATTCACAAAAAGTGGCTTATTGGTTGGAATTTTAGTAAGAATTTCAGCTATTTCAGCTGGTGGTAAGATAAAATCGACCAAAGTTGTAGCGATTGCGGAATTTGGCATTCCATCGAATTGTGCACTTGTTGGTTCTTGAACAATAATCGTTCCGCCACCTTCTTTTATGGTACGAATTCCTCTTGATCCATCAGAACCTGTGCCAGAGAAAATTACACCAACAGCTTTATCAAGGTGCTCTTCCCCTAAAGTGTGAAAGAAAATATCTATTGGCAGATTTAAATTGTGTTTTGGACCTTTATCAAGCAAATAGAGTTCGAAATCTTTAATATGAAGATTCTTATTACGAGGATTTAAATAAATACAATTTGGCTGAATTTTTTGTTTGTCTTCTGCTGTAAAAATCGGCATTTCCGTATGCTTAGCTAGCAATTCGGGCATCAGACTTTTAAAATCAGGTGATAGATGCTGAATTATGACAAAGGCCATTCCTGTATCTGAAGGAATTTTATCAAATAACTGCTGAATTGCATCTAAACCACCTGCGGAAGCTCCAATTCCAACTACATATAGCGGTTTTTCCAAAATAGTATTCATTGTTAAAAAAAATTAAAAATCATTGAACCTAAATTATCCATTGCAAATTAATTAACGTTTGTGTCCATCCCGAAAAGTCGATTCTGTCGGTTCACTCCCTTCCAAATACTAAGAATTCGATGAATATTTAGAAAAAAACAACTTTTCGTAGTTCACTTACGCTTATATTTTTCTTCAAATTGAAAACGCTACGTTCAATTGCATACACATTAATTTAAAGATAACTATTTTTTTTTAATTATATTTTTACACTAACTGAGCTATAATCTCATATCCTAATAAAAGTTTTGAGAATTTTATGTTAGCTAAGTATTATAATTTACAGCCTTTAAATACAGTTGTGTTTAGAAATGATTAGTTGAACCTTTGTGATAAATTAGCTTATGTTGATTAATATTCTGAATAGTTTGACTCAAATTTGGACTTTCACATTTTGTAAAGTGACTGATTTTGTTAACGATTTAAGTGGCAAAATTAATGAAAACAGGAGCTAGTTCGCAACCTATTGAGCTTAGTTCATATTTATTATTTGGTCATGTTGGGCTCGACCCAACATCCCTTCCTAATGACATTAGTGAAAGATGATTACGAATTTTGTAAAATTCAGTCACACTTATTTCTTAAATCGATAATGCCCAATCATTTCAAACTCAAACAAACAATCTTCTAAGTAATTCCCACCCTTTACTTTAGATTTTTCTCTATTTTCCTCTTAAATTCACAAGTTTTGTTTTCATGCGTCTTTATTTTGCCGAACTTTTATTACTTATTGGACTTTTTCAAACGAGTTCGGCACAAACGGTTTCAAAACCAGCTATCTCTGTTGGTCATATCGATGCAATCAAAGATCTAGAACTCATTTTTGATAAAAACTACTTGGTTAGTTCTGGATTTGACAAGACTGTCAAGTTTTGGCACACCGAAAGCGGGACGCTAATTCGAACCATAGCTTTTGAGAAAGAAATCAATGAGCTGTCGTTTTCAAGGAATCATGAACTATTACTTGTCTCGAGTGATTCTCTTTATTTATTTCACACACGAAGTGCTAAAAAAATTAAATCGTTTTCTGTTTCTGATGAAAAATTCACCTCTTCACTATTTTCTAACGATTCAACCAAAATTTTTAGTAGTCATTTAGATGGAATTATTCGTGTTTGGAATGTAGAATCAGGTGAAATTGAAACGACATTCCCAATTGGAATACCACTAAAAAAACTGGCGCTTTCGCCAAACGATAGTTTGCTTATCTGCTTGGGATATAATGAAACAGAACTTTTTGGATTAAATTCATCTTCAGGAAAACCTGCTTGGGAAAAAGAAATTGTCGCTTCTACTTTTAATGATGTTCGATTTTCAGAAAATGGAGACTTTTTCTTAACAGGCGGAAACGATAGAACTGTGAAACTATGGGATTCCAAAACTGGAAAAATCTCGGTTGTATATCGTGGTTTGTTAGATGAAGTGCAGACCGTTTTATTTTCTGAACACGAAGACATGATTGCAGCCTGCGGAGCTTTTGCAGATAATCGAGCTTTTATGTGGAACAGAAAAACAAGACAGATTATCTCCAAAATTGAAGGAGATAAACGAAGTATTGAAGGGGCAAAACCAGTTATGGATGTCATTCGGTTTTCAGGAAATGGGAATTTTATGGTCTCTGGAAATCGATTTGGTGAGTTAGATGTTTGGGATATTTGGAAAGGTGACAAAAAGCGTAGTTTTACAACTTTTGGCTCTGCTATTCTCACCTTAAGCTGGAATCAAGCAGGGAATTCCATTGCTATTGGAACTCGCGAAGGAAAAGTTTATGTAGTTCCATTTGGACGTGATTCAGCAATGACAAGCTTAAATCTGCATCAAGGCATGGTTACCGATTTAGAATTCGCTGAAAACGGGAAACGATTAATTAGTTCAGGCTTAGACAAAACGGTTAAAATTACGAGTTGGCAATTGGCGAGACCTTCTTTTAGAGTATTGCAACACGACGATTATGTTTTTCGAACTTCGATTTCAGCCAATGGAAAATATATTCTTTCTGCTTCTAGGGATGGCTTTTTACGGATTTGGGATTATGAAACGGGCGAATTATTGAGCAAACCTGGACAAGAAGGAAATGCAATTTTAACGGCTGGATTTATGCAAAACGATAAAACGATTTTCTCTTATGAATTGGGAAAATTAGTTATTCGTGATATGTGGACAGGAATTACGCAGCAAACGATGACTGAAAGGACTACCGTTTGGGCAAGCTCACCTGATAGAACTTTTTTATTTAGCGCACCCATTATTTCACATAGGAAATCTGATCAAACCGCTCTAATTTCTGTTTATTCAGGGAAAAACATGAAATTCGTTAAACGCATTAAAACAGGTTTAGAAAAGCGAATTATTGATCTTGAAGTTAGTGGAAACTCAAAAAAAATTGTTGCTGCTTTTGAAGATTACAGTTTGGGAATTTTTGATATCGATGGCAAAAATCAATACCCTTTAATTCTTAAGGGTCATAAAGGACTTTTAAAAGATCTAGCGTTTTCGCCAAACTCTAAATGGATTGCATCTGCTTCTAATGATGGAACTTTGCGTGTTTGGAATTCAGATAACGGTGAAGAAGTTTTGCGTTTTTATGTATTTAAAGATGGTAAAAATTGGTTCGCATGGGGGAATAATGGCTTTTTTGATGGAACCGAAGATGCAATGCGGCAATTATTTACCACTTCGGATGATCTTGAATTTAAAAGAATGCAAGATTTTAAATATACATTCCAAAAGTCCGGAATCTTCGTGAATATTGAGTACTAAAAAAATCATGGTGACTGCGTCCTCGCAAGTGCCTAAAAATTTAACGTCAGCGTCCTCGCTGACATCCGTTTTAAAAAATTAATTAAGCCATCTTAATTTATTATTAACTTAGAAATCGTTAGGATTTTTATTCTTAGAGCATTCTAACTGCATACTCTGCTAATTTGCGATAGTTTTAATCATAATCAAAAACATTGAATCAATTTATCAATCAAGCCAACTTATCGGCAATCTTATTATACCGTTATGAAAAACACATTCTTAAAATTATTCCTCATCATTCTTATTTTAGCTTCTAATTCTTTCCGTAGCAATGCCACAACTACTAGTGAAAAAGAAAACGCTTATGGCATCATGATTAATCGAGTTCTTACATTAGTGGAGCTTTCTGGAAAAAACACGATAGCATTTGTAACCACTGATAATAAAAAAGAAGAGAATAGAACTATTCAAGAATTCTTAAGAGAAAACAACTACACAGTAAACGTGTATTCATTAAACGAAGTTAAATCAATCACTGAATCTATTATACTTTTAAGTTCAGACATTATGATGAGTAGTTTGAAAATTTCTAAAGAAAACAAAATTAATTTTTCTCCAAATATTGATGACTTAAAAAATTCAAGTGCTTCATTTTCGATCAAAGAAATTGGTGGACTACACAGAATTTATATCAGTGAAGGTTTTTTTAAAAATAACAACATCAAACTAGATAAAAGATTAATTCGTGTTGCAATTATCATTTCTTCAAAGTAAAACATAGTTCTTCACTTTTTTTAGCAGATTCTAAAAATGGTTTCAAAGTTAGATTTGGAACCATTTTAATTGTTTAATTAAATAGCAGTCATTGCTCATTAATGGCGACTGCGTCCTCGTAGGTGCCTAAAAATTTAACGTCAGCGTCCTCGCTGACATCCGTTTTACATGTTCCAAGCATAGCAATAAATAGTATTAAAACACAAAACTAGTGCTTTTCATAGTTTTAAGCGACACGCTTACTTTATTTCAAAAAGCACCAGCGAGGACGCTGTCGCTATAATTATATAATTGGGTTAGAATTAAACAATTTCAAGTAAGCTTTTTCCGCCACTCTGTTTACTCACTTTAATCTGAACCGGAATCCGTTCCGTCATTTCCTGAACATGAGAAATCACCCCAACTTTTCGGCCTTGATTGTGCAAACTTTCTAAAGCATCCATCGCAATATTTAGAGTATTTGGATCTAATGAACCAAATCCTTCATCAATAAAGAGCGATTCTACTTGCATTTTACTCGAACTTAACGATGCCAATGCCAACGCTAAAGCCAAGGAAATCAAGAACGATTCTCCGCCAGAAAGTGAATATACCGTTCGGATTTCATTCCCCATATCAAGATCAGTGACTTGTAATGAAAGTGAATCAGGAATTCGTTGCAACACATATCGTTTACTCAAGTTTTCAAGATGTTTATTAGCATATCTCAACAAAACATCAAGCGTAAATTCCTGAGCTATTTGTCTAAAAACATGACCTGAAGCGGAGCCAATCATACTATTCAACTTGCTCCAATTTTCACTTATTTCACGTAGAGATTCTATTTGATCAAGAATTCCTTTTTGTTTCTGCCGCTCATTTTCGTCTATTTTAAGCCTATGATCAATTTCATTCAGATATTTTTGCCATTCTGTTAGGGAATTCTTCGTTTCGGTTTGAAGAGTAAGTAATGTTTCCAAATCGCGTTCAGAAATTCGCTCAGAATTATGTTTTTTATGCAGTGCTTCTCTTTCTTTTAGAATCGTAAGTGCAGTCTTTACATTATCTTTAATTGATTGCAGTTCAATACGTTCCGTTTTTATCCATTCAGATGATATTTGCGCCCATTCTTTAACTTGGTCAATGGAAAATTCGACTTTTGTATCCTGATTATACGTTTCAAGCCAAGAACGTAAGAATTGCTCAATCTTCTGTAAATCGTTCGTTAATTCAGAAATTCGCAAAACAGTTTCGTTTCTTTGTGATTCCGATTTTATCCATTCATTCGAATTTTTAACTCTTTCCTGATTTTGAAAAGCAACTTTTTGCTCCAAATCTTCTTCCATTTTTTGGAGTTCATTTTCTACTTCAAATACAGGTTTCCCATCAAATAGAATAGTTCGTTTCGCTTGTATTTCTTTAAAATCATCTTCTAAAGCTTTTACTTGAATTCCCTTCTCTACAAAATTTAACGCTAATCTGTCAATTTGTAGTTCACTTCCTTTTATGTTTTCAAGTAGTAAATCTAGTTCTTTAAACCCTTTTTCTAATTCCGCTTTTTTTGAATTCCAATTTTGCGCAAATGTTTGTATTTGCCTTACATACTGCGCATTATTTTCTCTCCAAACTTCCACCCAAGCCGAATTTCCAATCCATTTCGAAATTTGATTATACAGTTCGCCTAAGCTTAGTTCACTTTTCTCCGAATCTGTAATTAACTGAATTTGCTGTTCTTCAATCGAAACTAGTTTTCTCGATTCGTCTTTTAGTGATTGTTCTAAATCAAATACACTTTTGGAAATTTTGCTTAATAATTCATGTTGTTTGTCTAATTCAGCTTTTAATTGTTGATGATGAATCTGCTGACTTTGAATTTCTTTTATCGATTTTTTTATCGTTTCAAGCCGATTTTTTATCCATGCAGCTTTTTTGTCATCCAAAATGAGTTCAATTTTTTCTAAAAATGTGACTTGTTTCCAAGAAAGTTCTCTTTTTTTAAGTTCATGCTCAACTTGCTCTAGTTCTTTTTTAAGCTTGTCTTTAGCTTTTTCCCATTTCGATACATTATCTTGAACGGAACGTTCATTAAATTGAATTTGATCTAATTTTTCATTTTTTTTCTTGAAATCAGTCTCTAATTCTCGAAGTACTCCATTTTGATTTGGAGCGTGAATTATATAAGGATGTTCTTCACTTCCACAAACTGGACAAGGTTCATTGTCGCTTAATTGTTCACGCAACTTTTCTACGTTTTCAGCTAAAGCAAGACGAACTTTTTCAAGCATAATATTTGCTTGATCTACTTCTTTTGAAACTTTAATCCGTTCTAAACTTAGCACTTTTAAACGACTCGTATTTTCTTCAGCTTCAAGTTCTTGTTGATCAAAAAAAGCTTTTCGCTGCGAAAAATCGCTCCGTTTTTCAAACAAAATTTTCCAATCTGCTTCGGCTTGTACGAATTCATCCTTGTTATTTTGAAATTCTATAATTCTAGTATTTATTTCCATAATTGGAATCAATTCTACTTGATTTTTTAATTCCCTAATCCCTATTTCTACTTCTTTTTGAGCATTTTTTTGCTGATTTACCTGATTTGTTGCCGAAGAAATCGTAGCCTTTAATTTAACTATTTGTCTATTATTTTTCTCACTAGTTTCACGGATATTTTCAGTTCTTGTAAGAATTTGTTGCGCATCTTCTAACTTCGATTCAATAAGAGAACTATTTTCAACAATGCCTTTATTCTCTTGTTGATTCGAAAACCAATTTTTTAATTTTTCGTTATTCTCTTCAATTGATTTAGCTTGTTTTTGCTTTTCTTCTATTTGTGTTTTCTCATTTTGAAGCAGTTTTAATTCATTTTCTAAAACCGTCTTTTCCTTTTTTAATTGAGCTGACTTTTCCTGAATTTGAACATCTAATTTCTTTGCTTCATCCAATTTTGGCTGAATCTCAAACCGTTTGGTTTTATGTGTTTTGAATTCTAATTCAGCTTCAAAAACTATCTTTTCTAAAGTCGCTTTTTTTGTGCCTAAATCAAGACAAACTTGCTCTAAACTATCTAAGGATTTCTTTTTTTCTTTTAATTGATTCTCAATGTTTTCAAGATTCGAAAAAATGGGTTTTATGTGTTGAGCCGATTCGATATGACTTAATTTTTCTTCTCTTTCTTTTGAAGCTATTTTTTCAACTTCTGCTTTTTGCAAACTCAATTTCGCCTCATCAACAGCTTTGTTTAATTCAGCAAACCGAAGATGCCAAGCTTGCTCTTTCCCTAATTCCAAAAGAGTTTTTGATGCTAATTCCACATCATGTTGAGCTTTTTCTTTCGATTGATTCAGTTCTAGAATCTGCTCTTCATTTAGCAATTCGATATCGCCTAATTTGTCTTTCAGCTTTTGAATCTCATTGACTTGCTCTTTATTCTTCTCATAGATTTTTGCCGAAATTTGAGCATAAATCTGAGTTCCAGTGAGTTTTTCAAGTAATTCGGCTTTTTCATTTTTGTGAGCTTTCATAAAAGCTGTAAAATCACCTTGAGCCAATAAAACCGAACGTGTAAATTGATCAAATGAAAGTCCTAAAAGTCGTTCGATTTCATTCAATAATTCAGTTTTTCTTCCTGGAATTACCGTATTTGCTTCAATTCGAGTTAAGCTCATTTCATAATTTTGAAGCGAGCCTTCGGGTTTATTTCGGGCACGACGAATGCTCCAATTGGCGCGATAGGCAAATCCGTCGATTCCAATGAAATCAACTTCTGCAAAACCTTCTGCTGATCCACGTCTTAAAATTCCGCGTGCATCACTTTGCGAAATCGTTTGAGTCCCAACATCTTGAACCACAATTCCTTGTTCTGAAGCCTGAACATAACGCGGTGTTTTTGCAAATAAAGCCAAACACAAAGCATCCAAAATCGTCGATTTTCCCGAACCTGTCGGCCCAGTTATTGCAAATATTCCTGCTGATTTTAGTGGCTCTTTTGTGAAATCAATTTCGGATTCCCCATCAAGAGAAGCCAAATTTTTCATGCGAATTGCTAGAATTTTCATGCTTCCTCCGCCTGTTCTACTTCTTGCAACACTTCATTAAACAGATTTTTTATCGATTCAGGAACTTCAGATAGAAATTTAGTTTCATAAACTTTTGAAAATATATCTGATGGATTTAACTCATTTAAATCTTGCGTTGAAATCGTATTTCCCGTTTTACCATCTTGATTCGAACTTGGATACTTGACATCAATTTTTGCCAAACGAACATATTTTCCAGCAATCGCCGACTCGATTTTATGCCGTAAAGCAGGTTCAGGAGAATCGAGCAAAATGCGAACTTCAAGATAAGGCGCAAATTCTATTGCTTCTTCAGATTCTGGTAAATCTTGTAAAGCTAAAACAACCTCATCAATTGGTTTATTTTTTTCAGGAACTCGTTTTAAAGGAATTGAAACTGGAATTTCTATGAATTCCAAGTTCTGTAATCCTTCAGCATTCAATTCAAAAACAATTACTTGATGTTTATAGTTTATCTCTGAAAACGACATCGGAATCGGACTTCCACAATACCGAATATGCTCTTTTCCGCCAATTCGCTGTGCTTTGTGAATATGTCCCAGAGCCACATATGCCAAATCTGATGGAAACGAATCCGCAGAAATCGCTTCAACTCCTCCCATAATGATGCGTTCTGTGCGATCTAAATCGGTAATCTCGGCCTGATTAGCGTGTAAATGCCCCAAAGCAATTACGGGTTGATTGGCTTCTTTCTGTGTTAAAACATATTCGTAACACGCTTTATACAAAGCACTTACCCCTTCAGAATACGAATTTTCTGCATTGGGAATACTTTGATAATCACCCAAACGCAAAAACGGAACCGCTAAACACCAAGCTTTTATTTCTTGTTGATTTTTTTGAATTGGAATACAGAGTTTATCGTAATCAGGATTTCCGTTTTCATCTTTTTCAACAATTCCCACAATATGAATTTTGGAAGATTCCAATAAGGGTTTCGGAGATTCCAAACGTGATGCAGAATCATGATTTCCAGCTGTGATTATGATTTGTAAATCAGGATTTTGTTTGGTCGCACGATTCAAAAACTGATAAAATAAACGAATAGAATTTGCTGATGGATTGGAGTTATCAAACACATCACCGCTAATTAATAAAACATCAATCTTTTGTGCTACAAGCGTTTGCAGTAACCATTCAAGAAATTTCTGATGCTCATAAGTGCGATCAAATTCATAAAAAAGTTGTCCAATATGCCAATCGGCTGTGTGTAATAATTTCATGTTTCTTTTTGAATTAGTCTTTATCAGATTTATAATAATAATCACTTAATCACAACAAATTCACGAAAATTCTTCCGATCAATTAATTTAACGCTAGCATTATACGCTTCTTTAAATGTTGCCGGAACAGAGATTTTGGAAACATTCCATTTGAATTCAAAACCCTGAATCTCACCATTTTTTTCTTCAACAAAATCAATTTTTTGTTGCTGTTTTGTTCGCCAAAAGTACATTCTTGCAAAGGTGTCTTTATACCGATTTTGTTTTAGTCGTTCAGTTATTAGAAAATTCTCCCAAAGCGCTCCTTTATCTACACGCAATTCTAAAGGAGTAAAATTTCCAATAATCGCATTTCGGATTCCTACATCATAAAAATAAATTTTACGATTTTGCTTTATTTCATTTCTAAAATTCCGACTAAAACTGTTCAGGCGAAACATAACAAAGCTTTTCTCCAGAATTTCGATATAGCTTTGAATTGTATTTTTTGTTATTCCAACAGTTTGGGAAAGTTCATTGTAATTCACTTCATTCCCAATTTGTAGCGCAAGAGCCTGAACCAATTTATCGAGAACATCCGGTCTTCGAATGGCTGAAAATGCTAAAATGTCTCTGTATAAATAGCTATTCACTAAATTCTTTAAAATTTCTCGTTCTTCACCCTGATGATTAATTACTTCTGGGTAAAAACCATACAGTAAACGATTCTCTATTTGCTGTTCAGATTTCAGAAATCCAACATGATTTTCATATTCTTCCCAACTAATTGGAAATAATTCATATTCCCATTTTCTTCCCGTTAAAGGCTCATTTAGTTCATTTCCCAAATCAAACGACGAAGAACCGCTAACCAAAAGTTGAACATCTTTAAACTGATCGGTTATAATTTTCAAGGTTATTCCAATTCCTGGAATTCGTTGAGCTTCGTCCAAGAAAATTAGTTTATGAGTTCCTATAAGTGTTCTTAATTGTTCCGTATTCGCACTACTTAATAATGCTCTAACTGTTGGGTCATCTGCATCTAAAAACAAGAATTCCTTACCATTTAGTAACGAATTGATAAGTGTAGTTTTGCCCACTTGTCTTGGACCAACCACTACAATTGCTTTTCCTCGATTGAGTTTATCAATAACTTTTTGGCGAATTTGTCTTGCTATCATTTTCGGTAAATATAACCAAAAGTCATCATAATAACCAAAAGTTATAACCAAAGGTCAATACGATGACCAATAGTTATGCTTTTTGGTCATTAGTGTTTTTAGCGTTCCTTTTTAGATTGAGACTTTTCCGTTATCCTGAACTTGATTCAGGATCTTAGCCTAACGATGAACTTCAACATTAGTCGTATTTCTTCATAGCATTGAATGCCTGCTGAATCGTACTAACTTGAGTTCGGGATAAGAAATAAATTATAATGAAGGTAAAAATAAATATCGTCATTCCGGGCTTGACCCGATTCGGAGAACCACGAAGTGCTATCTCAGCCCGATTTGGGATTAAATTCAAGATTGCACTACGAAGCCAAATGACGTTTTTCTTAGTTTCTTCTAGTTTTATACTAAAAAAATGCCCCAATTCTTATTCCGAACCGAGGTTACTAATTTCTTTTACGTCTAGGCCGAGATGCTGGGTCAAGGCCCAGCATGACAACAGATTTTTTATTTTCTCGCAGATAAAACCCAATTCCCAAATACAAAAAAAGACGAAAAAGCCGGCTTTTAATTAACTTTTAATTCATTTATCACGCAACTTGTTTATTTCCAGAAGTAATCAAATAAGCATGTTTAATATCTAATCCAAAGAAATTGGAATCTTTAATTTCGGTTATTCCATGCTCAATATGTATAGCTTTTTGAATAGCTGATAATCCAGGATTGTTTTCTTCAATTAAAACGATTTTGGAAATTTGAACGATTTCATTTTTGGACAAAGTATCTTGAACTTTTTTTGCTAAATGTTTTAAAGCGACTTCTCTATTTTCATTGATCCAGTTTGAGGCTGCTAATATATCCCATTTGTTGAATGAATCTTCACGCAAAAAGAGCGCAAAAAAATCAAACTCACCTTTTTCTTTTGAAATGATTTCTTCTAAAGATCTCAGTTTCTCGACTATTTCTTTCATAATATTTTCATTAGAGTTTTTGCGCTTTGAATCATTTGATTTATATCATTTTCACTAACAGTTCCTGAAAGATTATACCGATTTTCTGGATTCCAATTACTTACTAAAGACCACTCAGTTAAAAAAGTTGATTTCATTTCTTCCTCAATTCCTGTAAAGCTCAAAAGAACGTCTAAATCATGTGTTTTAAGACTTTTTATTTTCTCAAATTCATTATTGGAAGATGGGAATCCATGCCATTTTAAGGTCTTACAAATTTTACGTTTCAACGCAATTTCAATAGAATATCCACATAAATAAGCAGCACCATCATATCTACCAGAATCAAACAAAGATTCGGCATCAATTAATCTTGCTTCTGAAATCAATTTTAAATCGGAAATGCTAATCATATTTTGAAAGTATAATTAATTCGATTTAAACAACCAATTGTAGTCTTTTATTTTGATTCCCAGACATAAAAAAAGCCGAACTAGCCGGCTTTTTTTATGTCTGGGAATCAAGAAATCTTACTTAATCAATGGTTTCAATTGAATATGTAATTCATGCAATTGTTTTTGTTCAACCGTATCAGGGCAGTTATCCATTAATGATTGCGCTTTTTGATTTTTGGGGAAAGCTATAACTTCGCGTAAGCTTTTGGCACCGGTAATAATCATCATCATTCGGTCTAAACCTAAGGCAATTCCACCATGTGGAGGCGCACCGTATTTAAAGGCTCCTAATAAGAATCCGAATTTTTCTTGCGCTTCTTCTTCGCCAATTCCTAATAATTCAAACATTTTAGATTGAACATCACGATTGTGAATTCGAATTGACCCACCGCCAATTTCACTTCCGTTTAGAACTAAATCGTAAGCACGAGCGCGAATACTTAATGGATCTGTACTCATTTTATCCATGTCTTCATCTTTTGGAGAAGTGAATGGATGGTGCATAGCAAAATAGCGACCTTCTTCAGCTGAATATTCAACTAATGGGAAATCTGTTATCCATAAGAAGTTGTTTTTACTGTAATCTATCAAATTATATTCATGACCCATAATTAAGCGCATTCCGCCTAATTGATTGTAAACGTCAGCTGGTTTTCCTGCAAGAATGAGGATTAAATCGCTTTCTGCTGCGCCTGCTTTTTCAACCATGGCACGAGTAATATCTTCAGAAACGAATTTCCCAACGCTTGAAAACAATTCGTCTTTGTTGTTTTTAATGTAAATTAAACCACCTGCGCCTAATTCTGATTTTGCACGATCGGTTAAGCGATCCATTACGCCACGACCTAAAACACCTTGTTCAGGAACTACAAATCCTGCTACAATTCCACCATCAGCTACGGTTTTGGTAAAAACTCTGAATTCGGATTTTGCAACAATGTCGGAAAAATCTACAAAGGTACAATCGAAACGAGTATCAGGTTTGTCTGAACCGTATTTGGTCATTGCTGTATCATAAGACATACGAGGGAACGGCGCCTGAACATCAATTCCAGCTAATTCTTTCCAAACTTTCTGAATTAAGCCTTCCATGAGTGCATAGATATTTTCTTCGTCAACAAAACTCATTTCAACGTCCACCTGTGTGAATTCAGGTTGTCTGTCTGCGCGTAAATCTTCGTCACGGAAACATTTCACGATTTGGAAATAACGATCCATTCCCGAAACCATCAAAATTTGCTTGTAGGTTTGTGGTGATTGTGGAAGAGCAAAGAATTTACCTGGATTTACACGACTTGGCACCAAATAATCACGTGCGCCTTCAGGAGTTGATTTCATTAAAACCGGAGTTTCAATTTCAGCAAATTCATTTTGATTAAAATAGGAACGTATTACATGATACGCTTTTGAGCGAAGCATGAGTTTTTCTTGCATCGAAGGGCGACGTAAATCTAAATAGCGATATTTTAAGCGAACATCGTCGTTTACTTTTGTATCGTCTTTAATTTCAAAGGGAGGAGTTTCTGCTTTAGAGTAAATCACCAAATCGGAGCAACGTATATCAATCTCACCTGTCGCCATTTTTGGATTGATATTTATATCATCACGATTTTCTACAACTCCCTTAATGCCAATCACATATTCTGTTCTTAGTTGATCGGCAATTGCATGGGCTTCAGCATCGTCTTGTGGAGAAAATACTAATTGTGTCTTACCGTAACGGTCGCGGAGATCAATAAAAATAACTCCGCCTAAATCTCTGCGGGTATCAACCCAACCGTTTAAAATTACTTGTTTTCCGGTGTCGGTTTTTCTGAGTTCACCACAAGTGTGTGTCCGTTGCAAAGTCATAGTAAGAAATTGATTTTATTATAATGGTTGAAAGAAGCGCAAGATACGGTTTTAGTAGATTGTCTGCGCAAAAATTTAAAATCGAAAACAAGCTATTTTTTTGATTTTGCGTTTTGATTGTAAGTTAAACCTCAAAAGCAGTTGATATCGATTTTTATTAAGCACTCAAAAATTTACTCTCACTAAAAAAAACTTTTGCCAAATGGATTCACTTTTCGAATAAATCAATGAACGAATTCTTGTATTGAGTTTGATATGATTGAGAGGCTACAACAATCTGAGGCAATTTCCCATTTTTCATTTATCTTTACTCCTTCTTCATTTTCTTTTGAGGCTCGCTTATTTTAGTTACATTAAACTGAGTCTATAAATGTGTGTTAAAATGAGTGTGTTAAAAAAAATCAGAATACTAATTGCTGATGATCATAATTTATTTCGATTTGGATTGGCATCTATTATTCAATCTACACCCAATCTAGAGGTATGTGCCGAAGCTAAAGACGGTAACGAATGCCTACAAAAATACCATGAATTCCATCCCGATGTAATCATTTCAGACATTTCTATGCCAGATTTAGATGGGATTGAAATGACCAAACAACTTTTGTTACTTAATAAAAATGCAATCGTTATCATACTCACAATGCATTTAACAAGTGATTATTTAGAAAAAGCTATTCAGGCTGGAGCTTATGGTTATTTACACAAAAACTGTTCAGCAACAGAATTGATTTCGGCCATCGAAACAGCATTAAAGCGAGAATTTGTTTTGGGTTCAACCATTTCTGATATCATTAGAGAACGTTTTGTAAATAAACTACCAAAGGACTCAACAACTCCGTCGTTAACTAAACATTCGCACATCCCCGAACTATCAGAATTAACACACAGAGAACTCGAGATACTCATTCTTGTAGGAAAAGGACTAACATCGGGCGAAATTGGTAAACAACTATTCATTAGCCCTCGAACTGCCGATACGCATCGTTTTAAATTAATGCAAAAACTTAACTTAAAATCTAAATCAGATGTAGTTCGCTTTGTTTTAGAACATAACTTGTAAATTTTCCCAATTGCTTTCAAAAATTGTATTTTTTTTGCCAACTTAGGAATCAACCAAAAATCTACCCTTCAAGTTGTTTATTAAAATATGTCTGTAAGGTATTCAGGGATTTGACCAAACATCTCAGACCATGCCTGAGTTGAGAAGGAAAGAGTTTGTCCAATACCTGTTCTTAAATTTCTTTATATCACTCAAGTTTGAATGGATTAATGATTACTTTTTTTTCCATTCAACAACTATCAACGGTATTGTTTGAGTACAATGAAGCCTGACATAATTCAACACGCTAACAATCTACGCTGAATTATCTAAGTTCTAACTCTTTGTTGGAGCAACATTTTAAATAAACAATCGCTATGTAATCTGCATGAATAAAAATGAATCACCACATTTTGTTTGCAAGTCCACCCAACTCACAACTCACAACTCACAACTCACAACTCACAACTCACAACTCACAACTCACAACTCACAACTCACAACTCACAACTCACAACTCACAACTTCAGACTCCTGACTCCAGACTCCAGACTCCAGACTCCAGACTCCAGACTCCAGACTCCTGACTCCCAACTCCCAACTCCAGACTCCTGACTCCTGACTCCAGACTCCTGACTCCTGACTCCTGACTCCTGACTCCTGACTCCAGACTCCCAACTCCCAACTCCCAACTCCCAACCCCAGACTCCTGACTCCAGACTCCTGACTCCAGACTCCTGACTCCTGACTCCTGACTCCCAACTCCCAACTCCCAACTCCCAACTCCCAACTCACAACTCCCAACTCCCAACTCACAACTCCAGACTCCTGACTCCTGACTCCTGACTCCCAACTCCCAACCCCAGACTCCAGACTCCCAACTCCCAACTCCCAACTCCCAACCCCAGACTCCAGACTCCCAACTCCCAACTCCCAACTCCCAACTCCCAACTCCCAACTCCCAACTCCAGACTCCAGACTCCAGACTCCAGACTCCAGACTCCTGACTCCTGACTCCTAAAATTCCCCCATCATCACCATATCATCACCAATTTTTCCCCAACTCACATTCTTCAACTCAAGAGCCTGAGTAATAGTAGAAATTCCCAAATCAGAAATAGGTCGTTTCCCACTTCCTAATAGTTTCGGAGCAATAAAACAGGCCAATTTATCCACTAGTTTTTCACGAATTAATGCAGAAGCCAAATTCGGTCCAGCTTCAACTAAAATCGAAGAAAATCCCATTTTCCCTAATTGAATTAAGGCTTCATTTACATCAACATGTCCATTTTTCATACCAGCTACTAGTGTTTTTCCTCGAAATTCATCTCCTTTTAATGTAGCAAGCATCAAACTAACATCATCAACAACATTATGAACGCCTACTATATGAATCGTTTTTTCTTCAAATTGATCAGTGAATAGTCGCAAATTCTTTGGCAGATTTCCTGGTCCATCCAAAACAATTCGAAATGGATTTCGCCCCTTCACTAACCGTACTGTTAATGAAGGATTATCATGCAAAGCGGTGTTTCTTCCAACTAGAACAGCATCATATTTTGCTCGCCATTCATGGACTAAGGTTCTAGACAGTTTTCCTGTAATCCATTGTGAACTTCCATCTTCTGCAGCGCTAAACCCATCCAATGTTTGAGCAATTTTCAGGCAAACAAAAGGTTTTCCAGTTTGCATGTGATGAAGAAAAAACTCATTCAGTAAACGCGATTCTGTCTCACAAACACCGATCTCAACTTCAATATTAGCTTCTCTTAATTTTTGAATTCCTCTACCAGAAACCAACGGATTTGGGTCTTTCAAAGCTAAAACAACTCGTTTTATAGGTAATGATGTAAGCAAATCTGTACAAGGTGGAGTTTTTCCATGATGTGAACACGGTTCCAAACTTACATAAACCGTTGCTCCTTCCAATTCTGTTTTATCCTTAACTGAATGAACAGCATTAACTTCCGCATGGGCTTCACCATATTTTTCATGATAACCATTCCCTATTATTTTCCCATCTTTATTCACAATGATACAACCAACTTTGGGATTTGGACTTACAAAACCTGCTCCTTTTTCTGCAAGTTGCAAGGCTTTCTTCATGAATAAATTATCCGTTTGCATTTTCATAGTTTAATCAAAAATTCATTTAACATTCGCTCTATAATAAAAAAACTAAACTTATTTGGTTAAGAAAAATCAGATTCAAAACATTTAAACTATCCTCGTTTATCTTACTCCAAAAACCTGAGTTCTGAATAAAAAATTAAAATAAAACTGGTAAAATTAATTTCCTCATACCGCCACGAAAGTGTTCGGGCTATATTTTAACCTAATTCTGGTTCAATTTCTAGCGCAAGCCTCCGCTTGTGCTTCCCTTTTCTTAGCCCTTTCCTAGCGCAAGCCTCCTTTCCTAGCGCAAGCGTCCGCTTGTGCTTTCCCCCTTTCCTAGCGCAAGCCTCCGCTTGTGCTTCCCTTTTCTTAGCGCAAGCGTCCGCGTCTGCTTTCCCCTTTTCCAGCGCAAGCCTCCGCTTGTGCTACTTAACCCAAATGACGTTCTCAATTGGCTGTTCTGGATTGTGATTAAAATTATGTACTAATCCTCATCCCGAAATCAACTTAAAAAATATACAATCGAGTAAACCTGAAAATTTGGAGGAAATTCTTTGATATTAAAATAAAGTTTTCATCCCTGCTACATTTAAACACAATTCCACTCTATCAAAATATATTCCAAACGATTTTAGCAATACCTCTTATATACATATATATCCACTCCAAAAAGTCGATTCTTTCGGTTTTCACCCTTCCAAATCCTACGAATTCGACGAATAGTTTGCTAAAAACTACGTTTCGGAGTACACTCATATATGCAAATAAAAAACAATTCTTAACAATAATTCTCAGTTCACTTTGTTACTTTTGATAGAACTTCTAAACTACTATTCTTATGAAATCTCTTAGTACTTTATTTATTGCTCTTCTTTTCACTGTAGCAGCTTGCGCTCAAGGCCAACCGCAATTATCCGATGCGCAGAAAGAAGCAATTCTTTCATCAAATTTTAAAACTCTCGATGTGAAAACCGTTTCTCTTGCAGACTTCAAAGGGAAAGTAGTTATTCTTGATTTCTGGGAAACTTGGTGTAGCCCATGTTTACGTTTCATGCCAACTCTTGCAAAAGCTCAAAAAAAATATGCAAACGATTTTGTTGTTCTTGCTGTTAGTCCCGGTTGGAGTGACTCTCCTGAAGAAGTAAAACAATTCGTCGCAGAAAAAAATTACGGATTTACTCATGTTTTTGGCAAAAGTCTTGCAACACAATTAAACATTGCTGGAATTCCTTACAAAGTATATGTTGCCGCAGATGGAACCGTAATTAAAGCACAAATGGGAATTTCGAATAGCCCAGAAAAAGACTATCAAGATGTTGTAGAGATGATTGAAAAGTATAAAGCAAAATAACTTATCCGAATTAATCCGATTAAGTTTGATTTCACTTGATTTAAAACTTGTGTGTTTGATTTAGGAATTCGATTACGCACGAATAGAATTCCTAAACCCAAAAAAATTAGAACATTCGCTTTTTATTTATGAATTGCGATCAAAATCTTGTTTCAGTAAACGGCTCTTTGAAAATGAAACGATCGATAAACATTGAATAACTAATCGCATTGAATACGTTCTATTCTTAAGAGATTTTTGGACTTCTCTAAATTCTATTTTTTTATTTTCATAAATGGCATCTGATTAGGTTACAGTAATTCTACATCTCTCGTCTCCTTTAAAATCCGTATTTTTGCGCTCAACCAATCCTCTTTTCAAACATGAAAACTATTTCTATAGATTTTTGGAATACTTTAGTTGATGCAAAAACAGGCGGAAAACAGCGCCATGAAGCAAGAATTAATAAAGTAACATCCTTAGCTACTAAATACAACAAATCGGTAACAAACGAACAAATAAAAGCTGTGATTACCCAGATTTCCACTGAATTTGATCAAGAATGGCTTGGCAAACAACGAACAATGCTTACACATGAACTGGTTGACCGTATTGTAAACCATCTTACTATTCCAGCAAAAAAGTCTGAAAAAGCAGATCTTACATTCACTTTTCAGCATTCTTTATTAATGGGACCACCGGAATTGGCTACTGATGTTATTTCAATAATTCCTCTACTCGCTGAAAAATATCCTTTAGCTATTATTTCTGATACCATGTTTTCGCCCGGTTCTGTTCTTCGAGCTTTTTTGCAGACAAATCAGTTATTAGATTATTTCAGTCATTTTGTTTTTAGCGATGAAGTTGGGTACTCAAAACCCGATAAACGTGCTTTTTTACAGGTACTGAAAAAAAACAAAGCTCTAGCTCAACATTCTATCCATGTTGGCGATATTCAGGCGACCGATATTATTGGAGCACAATCTGTTGGAATGAAAGCCGTTCTATTTACTGGCCTTTCTGATAAGGATGCCGATTCAACAACAGCCGATTTTACAGCAACGTCTTGGAAACAAGTTGCAAGCTTTTGCCTGAAAGATTAAAACTATTCTCGAATAAATAATCAATCAAAATAAACAAGATTTTAGATTTAAACTTAGAACATAAAGCTTCACTCTTTAACACAAATAAGAGGAAAGAAAACCAAACCCAAGCCAAAGCCAAAGCCAAAAACTCCTGACTCCTGACTCCTGACTCCTCTCAAACCTCACCTTTCACCTTTCACTTTGATAAAATTATTAGTCTCCGATTTAGACGGCTGTATTTCACATCCATTTAGTCCACCAAATTGGGATGCGATTTCTGAAATTAAACAGTATAATGAATCGTCTGAAACCAATATTGATACTCCAGCTTTAACGCTTTGCACAGGAAGACCTTATCCCTACGCCGAAGCGGTTGCTCAATGGTTAAATGTTCGTTATCCAATTTTATTTGAAAGCGGTGTTGGTTGTTATCATCCCAAAACGAATGCACTTTTATGGTCATCGATTATCACCCCTGAGGTTCAAGAATATTTTACAGAACTCAGAAAATGGACTGAAGAAATTGTACTTCCAAAATACCCAAACACCTTAATTGAATTCACTAAAAAAATTGATGTTGGTTTAGTTAGTCCAAATAAATCAGACATCATGAAAATGTTCAATTTGATGCTTGAAAAAACTAAAGATCGTCCAGATTTAGTTGAAGTTCATAACACGGATGTCTCCGTAAACGTGATTTATACATTTTGTAATAAAGGCACTGGTTTGCAATGGCTTTCAGACTTAACTGGAATTAAGATTTCGGAAATGGCCTATGTCGGAGATGGAATGAATGATGCTCCTGCACTAGAATTAGCACCTTTTAGTTTTGCTCCTACAAACGCAAGAATAGAAGCAAAAAATGCCGCTAAAATAGTTCTAGACACCGATAGCACTCAATCTGTTCTCGATGCATATACCTATTGTATAGAGTTCAATAAATCTCTTCGGAACCAATAAGCGATATTCTCTTTTAACTTGCTCAATCTACCCGTATTTTTAACCTATGTTATTAGCACTTATTTCAGATATCCACGCTAACCTTCCGGCACTCGAAGCATGCTTCAACCAAATTGATGAACACAAACCTGATTTGATTATTAGCCTTGGTGATGTTGTGGGCTACGGACCAAAACCTGCAGAATGTATTGATTTCCTTAGATCTAGAGGCATTAAAAACCTAATGGGAAATCACGATGCTGGAGTTGTTGGCAAACAAGATTTAGCTTTATTTCGAGATCCAAATCAGTCATTATTGAAATGGACTACTCAACATCTTAATGCAGAACAACTCGCTTATTTAGATTCTTCTGAGTACACATCAGTAAATGAAGAATATGATTTTTTGTGTGTTCACGCCTCTCCTATTGAACCTGAAAAGTGGCGCTATATTCAATCGGCTATCGACGGTCGCAAAATATTGGAAAAAATTCCTCAAAAACTGTGTTTTGTTGGGCATACTCACGTTCCTGCTATTGTGCCTGATAGACTTGGCGTTTTTTCCGTTAAACCTGGCGTTCGGTACATTATTAATCCTGGAAGTATAGGACAGCCAAGAGATAGTGATAAACGCGCAAGTTTCGGTTTATTTAATTTTGACGACTTTTCGTATAAAAATTACCGCGTTGACTACAATAAAAGTCATGTTTTTCAACAATTTGAGGAGATTGGAATTCCTCGTGATGTTGCCAAACGCTTAATGCCTTTATAACTATTTTAAACATTCCTATTAGACTCAGTGAGTTTCACCGTAATTTTTACGGAAATTAGATAGCTCCTATTCTTGTTTCATTTTAAAACACATGATAGTAACAAACATCTCTTAATTTGCATCCATTGAAAGAAGAAAAAATTATACTAGAACATATTGATCCCATTATAGTTCTAGGCTCACGCGATAAACATATTCAACAAATTGAACTCGCCTATCCCGATGCTACGGTTTCTGCTCGTGGAGATGTTATTTTTATTAAAGGAAGTGATGAAGATGTTTCCGATATCAAAAAGTTATTGGAACAAATGATTCTAACCGTTGAGCGTAAAAACCGCTTAACCGATTTTGATGTTGAAACTCTTTTAATTATGACACGCAGCGATCGTGAAATTGAAACGCCATCGTACTTAAATTCTGAAGTGATAATGAAATCAACTTCAGGAAACCCGATTACAGCTAGAACTCCAGGTCAAAAGGAACTTGTTGAAAAACATAAGCATAACGATATTTTATTTGCTATCGGACCTGCGGGAACGGGAAAAACGTACACCGCTGTTGCTTTGGCGGCGCGAGCTTTAAAAGAAAAACGCGTTAAAAAAATCGTACTTTGTCGTCCTGCTGTTGAAGCCGGCGAGAGTCTAGGATTTCTTCCTGGTGATTTAAAAGAAAAAATAGATCCATATTTGCGCCCTTTATATGATGCGCTCGAAGAAATGATCGAAGCGGATAAACTCGAATTTTACATTCAGAAAAAAATTATTGAAATCGTTCCTTTGGCTTATATGCGCGGTAGAACACTCAATAATGCGTTTATCATTTTGGATGAGGGACAAAACACAACTCACATGCAAATGAAAATGTTCTTAACTCGTTTGGGAATTCATTCAAAAGCAATAATTACGGGCGACATCACTCAAACAGATTTACCAACTAAAATTCAATCCGGTTTAGTTTCTATCCAAACCATTCTTGCTGATGTTAAAGGAATCGACTTTGTTTATCTAGACGGGAAAGATGTAGTTCGTCATAAACTCATTCGTGATATTATTGACGCTTACGAACGCCACGCATGAAAACTTCCATCCACGCTCTCTACGAAGGCACGTTCTCTGTTGCAATAGATAAAGTTTTTCGACCAATGGATAGAAACGGAAAACCTGATAAAAATGCACTTAGAATTGCTATAAATGCGTTTTTAGTAAAATCAAAACAACGTAATTTTTTGGTTGATACAGGTTTAGGTGAATTCGGAAAAGGAACAAGTATCGATACTTTATTAGATCATTTGGCGGATCATGATGTTGCGCCAGAAGATATTTCTGATATATTTTTAAGTCATCTTCATTTTGATCACTTAGGAGGTTTGGCTCACCGCAAAAATGGGTTTTGGCAACTTACTTTTCCTTATGCAAAAATTTGGTTATCCAAACGTGAATTAGATAAAGTTCTAGCTCAAAAAGTCTTCTATGATGAAGAGAAAACTGAATTTATGTGGTTTCTTCACGCACACGCAGAATTCTTTTTCTACGAAGAAAATCACAAACCTTATCCCGAATTTGAAATTATCGAAATTGGTGGTCACACTGAGTTTTCCGTAGCAATTATTTATTCTGATGACGACTGCAAGTTTATAATGGCAGGCGATGTTCTCCCAACAAAAGGACACGTAAATCAAAAATTCGCCGCTAAATACGATTTTGACCCAAAGCAAAGTTTAATTTCAAGACAAATGCTTGCCAAAAAAGCATTCGAAGAACAACGCACATTTTTAGCTTATCACAGCTCAGAATCGCCTCTTTTTCGGTTAACATCTTACGAAATAACTCAAGGCTACACTATTGAGAATGTTATGTAAGTTTTTCGATATGAATTTTGTGTGAATATTTTCAAACCAGAATCCGTCATTTGGAAAGTGAGTTGACGGATAAGAATAATGTCATCAATTTGAATAAATTAACTATTCATTTAAGTCATTGACTCTATGAATTATAACTGCTCTATTGAAAATATTTTTAAAATTAATTTCAGCATTTTTGTCAAATTTACATAAAAAAATAGTGCCTTTTAGATTGCAATTTAGCTTGAAAGTACACAAAATGATAACCCATTTAAAGTTTTTTGACATTAAGCTTTGAAAGTTTAATTAGTAAAAGCTAGAAATACATCAAAAATCATAGTATAGCAAAACAAAAAAACCACAAAATTATTTTGCGGCTTTTTTGTTTGATTTCTCTTGTTATTTGATTAACAATATTTTTCCAGTTACAACTCGTGTTGATGTACTTACTCGGTAAAAATATACACCTGATGACCAATTACTTGACTGAATCACAAATGAATGCAATCCTGACGGTAGAGCACCTGAGTGTACATTTTTCACTAACTGTCCTAAACTAGTATAAATCTGAAGACTTACATTTGACTTTTCAGCTATTTTTAGTGAAATAGTTGTTGTTGGATTAAATGGATTTGGATACGCAGAAACAATTACATCTTCTGATTTATCACTATTACCTAAAAACACCTCTTCAGATGGTTGATTCTCGACCTTTCCTGATTTAATAGTGTTAAGTTCAAGTTGAGTTTGAAGTACTTCTTTTAATTCTTGAAAATGTACTTTTTCCTCTTCTGTAATTTTCTTTTCTTGTAACTGTTGGCTGATCAAAGCTAAAGCATCTTCTTCCTTGTTTAAACGAACCAACAAATTCATTTCTAACAAGTCGGCTTCTTTTTTGAAAGTGGGTAACGTAACAGATTGTTTTAATTGAGAAACCAATGATAAATGTTCCTCTGTTGCTTCAATATCCAAAAGTAGTTGAGTATGCAACAGTGAGGCTAATTCAGTAATTTCAGCACCATAACTTAGTTTAGATTGAGTTGAAAGCCAATTCAAAAATTGTGTTGCTTCGGTTGTCACAGCAGCATCATCTTTCCTAGAAACTCTAGCTAAACGCATAATTTCTTGTACAGAATAAAGTGATTGATTATCCTTTTGAAGAATCTTCTTTTTATGATTATCTAACTTAATTTGATTGGATACTAATACTTCTGGTTTTGCGCCTCTATTGAGTTCTAAGGATGAACCGCTGTTAGAATAAACAGGTTGGCTGCTTAAAAAAGGAGTAAAATCCACATTCCCACTTACTGTTGTTACCGGATTTAACGAATTCCACCAGGTATGTTCTGCTTTAATGGTCGAACTCGAGTACGCTCTTGCGTTTTTGGTTGAATTATTATAAATACTATTACTCCACATAGCATCATAACCACTTATATATGCAAAAACACTACCATTCGTTTGAATTCCAATACTATTGTTCCTGATGATATTTAGAACGCTGTAATCAAAATTCATGGATGATCCATAGTATAGATTAATCCCATAAGAATTGGATTCGATAATACTTTGATTGATTGCGTAAATATCTCCATAATACCCATAAACACCGTTATTAGATTGAGTAGCAGTAATAAAGTTTAATTCTATTTCTGTGTTATAAGTAACTATTGCAGCAGATGAAAAATTCTCAAAACGACAGTTAGACACATAGGCATACGATTTATACCCAGGAGTCGATTGATTTGCATAAGAATCTATTCCACGCCACCCATTTTTGAACAAACACCCCCCAATATAATTCCCTGAGCTTTGAACCATGAGTTGATGTTTCCCACCATCGAATACCGCATTATATATAGTATTATTATTTCCTTGTAACCATATTCCTTTCCATTGTTTTGTAGGGTCTAAGCGTTTAAAAGTTACTACTTCATCTACTATACCATTCACATTAATTTTCGACCCTGGTTTTGCTATTATCTGGACATTTTCACCTAAATAAACCGTAGTTCCTTTATTAAATGTAACTGTTGCGCCACTTTTTATAATTAAATTTTGTTCTAGAAAAACTTCACCCCCAAATGTCGTGTTCTTAGTTATTGAATACGGGTTTGGATTGAACTCTACTTCAAATTTTAATGTAGAAGATGTTTCTTCAATTAAACGGACTGAAATAGGATTGGGATTACCACTAAAATCTATCGGAGATGGGTTTGTGATTGAGGAATAGTAGCCATTGCCATTTAAGTTAAAAGCCGAATTACTCATTTTACCCCAAAAAATGTCCGGATCATAAGCATAAGGAATACCTTGATAAGTATTAAAAATGGGCAGTTCCTGCATTCCCGCAATGTATAATAAATCGTAATTTGAACCATTTATGATATGGAAATCTCTTACACTTCTACCCGATGCTGGATCTTCAGTTGTTTTTTCTAAAATGGGTTGTGTTTTTCTTGCATCATTATGTTGAGTAATAAAACCATGATTATACCAATTCCACCTTCCAGATGCAGGTTCTAAACGAAAGTTGTTTATATTGTTTTTTAGTTCATTTCTTCCATTATAAATGATTAAACCCTGATCGTTTGTATTTAAGGAATGACGATCAAAAACAGAGTTCATTTTATGATACTCTAGAAACGTAAATGTGGAATCTGTTCCACTTAAACCTGTAAAAATTCGAACGGCATCGCCTGTTGTTGTGAAATCTGAAAGAGTTACTTCTTGATTAGATTCAATTGTAGGAACATCTATCCATCCCAAGTGATTTTTTTCAAAGGCATTGGTTTGAGTATGCAATCCAGCGCCACTATATATAGAATGATAATTGTAACTTTTACCTCCTTCATTATAAGAATGTTGACCACTCAATAAATAATGCCCTAATTCATGAACACCGAGATTAATTACTGAAAATGCAAGTGGAAAATCTTTATAAACTCTTACATATGCGCTTGATAGATAATTTATTGTAAAACCATTTGAAGTATTAGTAAATGCATATATACCATAGGGATCGACAAAACCAGCAGGAGAACCATATAAATCCTTATAAACGAATAAAACAAAATCAATTGAATTATCATTCAATTTTAAATGATTATTCGATGAAGCTGAATAAGTCCAATTATCGTAGTTACTAATACTTAATCCATATCGATAGAAAATGGAATCTGTTACTTCTAGAATTGAGTTTTTATACTGTGTACCCCAACTTGTCCCGTATGCATTTATTTCATCGCTTAATTCAATACTCATTACATCTCCATAAACAATAAATTTAGAATTCGAATTAACTTTAAAATAGGATGAAAAATTATTGGGGTCACTCACATCAATACTATCAGGATTAAAAGATAAAAAGTTATGATAGTTTGTAGGGTCTTGACCTGCCGGCCAATCCATTAAATTCTTAGAATCATTCTTTGGTCTAACGAAAACCATTAGCATTCGTAACGTATCAACGCTAGCTTTTCTAAACCCATAATAACCTGTTGCCGATGGTGTTTTGTATAAATAGCTAACAGTATCTTGGGTACCACAAAAATCATCTGTTTGAGCATGTAATTTATTGTTTAAATTAAATAAAAACAATAATATATATATATATATCTTTTCATAAATATTTTCTTCCTTTTTTTATTTATTCTGTATCACAAAAATTGCGATTAATAAAAGATAGTATTATCTTTTATTTGAAACAATACTTAAACAGCTACTAATCTGAAATACTATGAAATCAATTTGGCTAAGTATCTTATTCATATTCTCAACAATAGCTAGTTATTCACAAATCGTAACAAAAGACAGTGTTTCATTCAATAATGATTTTACAGAAACTACACTCTATTTAGAATTTGCACAGTCATTGAGTCAAGATTCCATTCATGCTTCCGGCTTGCCCTTTTCCTTTGCAATAATGGCGCCCTATGATTCAATTTCGATTTCTTCGGTTTCGTTTAATGATGCATTTACAAACTATCAAATCACGTTTAATACCAAACCAAAAACATATTATTCATTACTTACACTTGATATAAAAACTGAGGATAAAGATTGGCACTCCTATTCCACAAATTTTTATACGGATTCAGAAATTTCATTTCCGTCAATCAAAATTCAACAATCAACACATAGTTTTATTATTACAAAGCAATCAAGTGATTTAGATAATTTACGATTTGAAGATTTTTTATACCATCCTGTCATTACAACACTAGTTATAAACCCAAATCATTTCTTTGACTTCATCAAAAAACATGGTGAACATAGTTTAAACAAAATTAATGATTCGCTTTTTCAACGAAGTATCAACTCCTCGTTTAGTTATCACTATTTTCAATCTCAAGACATTAATTTCCCCTTAAATCAATATTACGAAGTAGAAATAATGGCAAATCCAACAGATACTGTAATTTTATATTCAATGATAACTTCGAGAAATAACGAGAATCATGATTATTTAATAGCTCCGCTTACTACTAATAATTATCTGGGGAATCAAAATGAATTTGACTTTCCAGGATTATTTAATCAGCGCTCAGATTATATGAGACCATTACAAGCGTGGAATGATGTAGTTATAATTGCTTTATACAATTATTGGGTAGGTCTAGAACATACAAATAACGATTTCGATACAAACCAATTTAAGTTAATTCAATCCTACCCCAACCCATTCAACCCAAGCACAACTCTAACATTTTCCCTTGCAAATTCATCTTCCATTTCGTTTTCGGTTTATGATGTTCTTGGGCGCAGAATTCAATCTTTAGAGCACAAAAATCTTCGTTATTCCGCTGGAACTCATTCATTTATGTATGATTTTTCAGGTTTACCATCAGGAACCTATTTTATCGAAGCTATTGGAACTGAATTGGGAAGTGGGCAAGTTTCTCGCCAAGTAGCAAAAGTGAGTTTGGTGAAATAATAACTACTTAGATTGAGTTCTTCTTTTAGGAACATTAAATTATTCATCAAGATTTCTTCTAAAACCCAAACATTTTTAAGGTAAACCTTGCGCTATTTCATCAGCCTTATCCCATAAATCCATAATATCATTCAAGGATAAACGCTTTTCAGGAGGTAATTTTTTATTCACTAAATATTGAATTTCTTCAGGCACATTTATGCGCTTTCTAACCCAAAATGGCATCACTTTTTTTGAAAATAAATGACCCACAGGTTTATTTAACTCTTTGCCAATCAATTCCCTGACGATCCAAATTGTTCTTAACAACTCTTTTTTATCCGGTTTCATGTACTTGTAACTGCCAATTCTTCTCGAATATAAATGCAAGGGATTAGCCCTGTAGTCTTGCTTCGACAAATCGGCACATCCATTTAAATAACCCTGCATAAAATTCTTGGCTTCCAATTCCTCGCATAATTGATCTTCTATTTTCATCAAATCTAGAACATCATTAATCGCATATTCCAATAAATCGTCGGAAATAGGTCTGCGAATCCAGTTCGCTCTCTGATTATGATCTTTTTCTTTCTTATCAATTCCAATGTATTCTGCAATATTGATGGGAATGGATAACAACTTTTGAGCTACAGCAATATCTCGAATTCCACGAATAGTGCAATCCAACACGTTTTGAGCCATAAATTGATCATTTGAGCAAGAGAACATTACTTTGGTAATTTTCTCAGATTCCAAAAAATCTTTTAACACATCTACCTTATCCATCATCAATACATCGATAATTGCCGGTTTCATTCCGTCAAAAACCTGAAATATCGATATGGCATATTCATAGTTAATCGACCCTTGATCTCCTTCTAAATCAAGCGCAATTTTTGAAATACCGTGATACTCTAAGTGATTTAAATAGCCAACCAAGTCGGCTTCCGTCTTTATGTAAATGAAATCAGTCTGCATTAACCTATACTTATTCATCGCAATGTATCAAAATTTTGATACCGAAAAGTTTAAAAGTTATTAATATCAAAAATAATTCAGCTTAGATTGTTACTCATCTCTTAATCCTCAATTTTGTATCTTCCGAGTTCTCAAAACTGTTGAACTTTCAAACAAATTATGGCTCAAAATAAATTTACGACCCATCACGGAATGGTCGATATTCTTCCCGATGAAGTAGCAAAATGGCAATATTTAGAAAAATTAATTCGTGAAGTCGCCCGCTCGTTTCATTTTGAAGAAGTTCGTACACCCATTATGGAGCAAACAGAATTAATTGCTCGTGGAATTGGAGCCTTAACCGATATCGTATCAAAAGAAATGTTCGCCTTTTCACGGGGTGAAGACAATTATGTACTTCGCCCTGAAGGAACCGCGCCTGTTTCACGCGCTTACATAGAACACAGTTTACAACAGCGTGGCGGAACTCAAAATCTATTTTACATCGGACCAATGTTCAGAGCTGAGCGACCACAAAAAGGCCGTCAACGCCAATTTCACCAATTTGGAGCCGAATTAATCGGTTCCGCTTCACCTTTAGCAGATGCTGAAATCATTGCGTTTATGATGGAGGTTTACCGCCGAATTGGTGTTAAAAACATGGTTTTAAAAATAAACTCTGTCGGCGATCCAGAATCAAGAGCGAATTACAAAACTGTTCTCCAAGAGTATTTACGTCCATTTTATGATCAATTAAGCGAAGTTTCTCAAACCCGTTTTGATAAAAACCCAATGAGAATCTTGGACTCCAAAGAAGTTCAAGATCAAGAAATTGTAAAAAATGTTCCTTTAATTACCGATTATTTGAATGAAGACTGTTCAACTCATTTTGAAGCCGTTAAGTCTCATTTAACCAATCTAGGCATCACCTTTATTGTTGACCCAAGACTTGTTCGCGGTTTAGATTATTACACAAAAACAGCATTTGAATTAACTTCACCAGATTTAGGAAGTCAAGATGCATTAGGCGCAGGTGGACGTTATGATTTATTAATTGAAGAATTAGGTGGAAAACAAACTCCAGCTGTTGGATTTGCAGCAGGAATGGAACGTTTACTCATCGTTTGTGAAGAACTAGGAATTTCCCTAGCCGAGCCAGATCCATTAGATCTTTATTTAATTTGTAGAGGTGAAGAAGCTCAAAACTGGGCAATGAAAAATCTCTCCTCTTTCAGAAATCTAGGAATAAGTTGCACGATGGATCTATCCGGAAAATCCATGAAAGCACAAATGAAAGATGCCGACAGAAAAAAATCAAAATGGGCATTATTCATCGCAGAAGAAGAACTCGAATCCGGTTTGTTCACCTTAAGAAATATGACAGACAGCTCAGAAGAAAAAAAATCTCTGCCCGATTTACTTTCCCATTTCCAAACAATTTAATCCTAAAATCCTAGCGCGAGTCTTCAGACTCGTGCTAATTGGCAAATTTAGAGTCTTCAGACTCAAGCTAATTGGCAAATTTAAATTCTTCAGACTCAAACTAATTGGCAAAACTAATTCATAACTCTAATATAGAAGGAGTATTTACAACAGATACCAATTCAAAAATAGAATCAACGTTCAGAATAATAGTTAAAGCAAACTCTAAGCTTTTCAAAAAAAATTTCCACCAGACAAACCTATATATATCAAAAACTTACTCGACTATCAATTTCACTAATAATAATTTTAAATAAATATTTGGGAAGAATTTTCAATTTCAAGCGTCTCTGAATTATAACATGACACGAATCGACACTCTTTAAACTTAATTTTGTTTTATAAATCGATTCACATATATTTCACACATATAATTTTACGGAGTTTAAAAACCAACATGGCTAAAGAAATAAAAGCAGAAGATCGCAAAGAAGAACGTAATAAAGCACTTCAACTTGCAGTAGATCAATTAGAAAAAACACATGGAAAAGGCACAATAATGCGTCTAGGCGACGGTGTTATTGTAGATGTTGATGTCATTTCATCAGGTTCACTTTCAGTGGATTTTGCACTAGGAGTTGGCGGAATGCCAAGAGGAAGAATCGTTGAAATATTCGGCCCAGAGTCTTCAGGTAAAACAACCTTAGCCTTACACGTTATTGCAGAAGCTCAAAAAGCAGGCGGATATGCAGCCTTTATTGATGCTGAACATGCGTTTGATCCAAAATACGCACGAAATCTTGGCATCAAAATCGATGAATTATTAGTCTCTCAACCTGATAGCGGTGAGCAAGCCTTAGAAATTGCAGAAACCTTAATTCGTTCTGCAGCTTTAGACGTAGTCGTAATTGACTCTGTAGCAGCATTAGTTCCACGCGCTGAACTTGAAGGCGACATGGGAGACTCACACATGGGGCTTCAAGCTCGATTAATGTCTCAGGCTTTAAGAAAGCTTACCGGTATTGTAAGTAAAACAAGAACTTCTGTAATATTTATTAATCAGGTTCGTGACAAAATTGGCGTAATGTTTGGAAACCCAGAAACTACAACTGGTGGGCGAGCGCTTAAATTTTATGCTTCCGTTCGTGTTGACATTAGAAGAATCGGAGCCATCAAAAAAGGTGATGAAGTAATTGGTAACAGAACAAAAGTTAAAATAGTTAAAAACAAAGTTGCACCTCCATTCAAACAAGTTGAATTTGATATTCTTTACGGAAAAGGCATATCACGTTTAGGTGAAATACTAGATTTAGCCGTTTCTATGGATATCATCCAAAAACGAGGTAGTTGGTTCCGTTATGCTGGCGAACCAATCGGACAAGGAGCCGATGCTGCTATGCAATTCCTTAGAGAAGATGCTGTTTTGTGTAAAAACATTGAAGACCAAGTTAAAGCTGGCTTAGCAGGAATTCCAATTGTAATGGATGATCCTGATACATCTTCAAAAGAAGACTAATTCAAATTTTAACTTTATTTGGCACCGGCAAGCTCAACAAATTTTGTTGCTAAAGTCGGTGCCTTTTTCATTTATTCTTGCGAATCGTTTTATCTCAAAGAATATTTAGCAAATATTGTGTGAAAACAAGTTTAAAACTAAACTCAAAAATTCATACGAACTTTGTACAAACTTGAGTGCGATATTACTCTAAATAATCACGATTCAACAAATGAATCCCTGCTTTTTTTTGAGGATTTTCTGGGATCCATATTCTAGATTACTTTCATAATTATTGTTTTTTTAGTTACTTAAACTGAGCTAAACCAGAATTTGTTTTTCAACAACAAATTCAGTGAATTCGCAGGATTTAGAAGGATGAAACCGAAAAATCGACTTTCTAGATTGGGCTCACAAACTCAATTTTTAAACTAAATAGCTTTCATCTTTAAATAAATATGACTCAAAACCTGCATTCACAACGAAAAGACTATTCTATTATACCTGACTGCCCTGTAAGTCTTCCCGCAACCATTTCTTCAATTCAAATACAGCAAAAGCAAAAAAACAGATGCTCTCTTTTTGTAAATAACACTTTTGTAATAGGTTTTGACCAGCATATTCTTACTGAAACTCCCTTAAAAAAAGGAGATTCTTTAACAAAACAACTTTGGGAAACCATTTGGATTTGCGAACAAAAACGATTTGTATTTCATTGGATGTTATCTCGGCTTGAATTACGCTCACACAGCTTTTTCGAACTAAAGCAAAAGTGTATTCTTAAAGGGTTTCCGCAAGAATGGATTCAATCTGCACTTGAAAAAATTGAATCTCTAAATTTAATTAATGAAGAAGAATTCGCACGAACTTTTGCACAAAGTCGTCAGAAATACAAAAAATGGGGATTTCTTCGAATTCAAAATGAATTAATTAAAAAAGGTCTTCCCTCTTCTATCGTTCAAAAAATAACTCAAGAACTAAAAGAGAATAATCCGCAGTTAGAAAAAGAATTGATTAAAGACCTCATTCAAAAGAAGTTGAAATCTCTTGTTCGCGAAACAGATATTCAAAAAAAACAACAAAAATTGATACGTTTCTTGATAAGTCGTGGTTATTCCTATTCAATTATTTCAAATGTGATTAAAGAAGAACGAATTTTCGTTTAATATAAATTAACCTTCTTAATTTGCTCAGAGAAGAAGATTAAGTCTTAAATCCTAATTTGGATTGTAAGATTCAAAACAGATCAAAACTAAATCTCATTTAATGAGATAATCAGTTTTACTGCATACAATAGTTTTATATTTTACTGTAAGCTGAGTTTTGTATAAGAGTAAACAATAGAATAAGCTAAACCTTACATAAGTCATTATAGATCAAATTTTTGATGACAATAACTGTAGCTTTTTTGAATTCAAAAAAATTGATATTAATCTTATCATGAACTCGAGTAATAGAAAGAAAAGATTATGACCCCAATTCAAGAACAATTTCAGGCCAACTTCGCTGAACTAAAAAATCGTTTCGCTGCAATTGTTGAAGAAACTGATATAAATCAAAAAGCATCGGTTTACACGGCTAAAGTTAAAAGTACTATCAAAAAGCACCCTATTCCAAGTCTATTAGCTGGACTAGCGTTCGGTTTTATTATTGGGAAACTGCTTTCTGATTCCGATGAAGTTGAAAGTTCAGAAGAATGAATGAATTTATGCTTCAACTGTTGGAATCTTTAAAACGTATTCCATCAGATTTTAAGTTAATATTAGAGCGAAAACTGCAATTAGCAATTCTTGAAGTTGGAGATTCTCTATCTACTTCAGTTGCTAAACTTGTTCCAAAAATAATTGGAGCTGTAATTTTAATAATTGGAGTTTTCTTTGGCTTAATAGCCTTAGCTCTTTGGTTAGGTGAACTTTTAGGAAACACTACTTATGGATTCTTAGCTGTTTCATTAGCTTTCTTAGTTATTGGTATTTTAATGCTCGCAATAAATCCTGGAATGCAAAAAAACAGCATTAAACAATCTATTGAAAACAATTTTATCGAACTTTCAGATAAATTGGGGCCTGAATCAAAATCAGCAGAAAAAGAACAACATCAATTACCTCCTAAAAAAACAACAGCATGAGCAAATTGGAAGACAAAAAAAATCATTTAAAATCAGAGGTTTCTTCACTTGAATCTGATATTGATTTAAATATTCAGGAGTTAAAAACTAAAGCTGCTGAAGCTTTATCTATACAAACTTGGGTAAGACAATATCCATTACAGTCAGTTGGCTTAAGTCTACTAACGGGTTTTCTTCTTACCTATCGCACTAATTCTAACTTTGGAAAAGCCGCAAGAGATTTAGTGATATCTGAATTAAAGAAACAAGCAATGAATCAAATAAATAAGAAAATTGCCGAAATCACTGAAAAGAAATAAGGTTTCACACCCTATTCTAAATACTTTACTAATACTTTACATTTCTTTAAGATAAAAGTGTGATTTTCACTGTAACCTATGGGCTGTTTTGCCGTTAAAGGCGCACCTCTCAGTTAAACCCATAGAGAACGAACATGCTGAAAAAACTCCTTATTGTAACACTACTAATTGGATTAAACTCCTTATCCAATACCTCAAAAGCTCAAACCTCTTCAGAGACAATTACCATTCAAAAAGCAATGGAAATTGCACTTAAAAATAATTTCCAAATACAACAGGCTGAGAATAATCTTGAAAGAGCAAAATACGCTGAAAAAAGTTCTTTTTACGATTTTTTCCCTGATTTAAATGCAAGTGTAAATTATAGCCAAACTCGTGGTACTCAGTTTAACCAGTTCGCTGGAAGTTTTGCGGATCAGTTTCTTGAAAACGCATCAGGTAGTATTAGAACTTCTATTAATATTTTTGACGGGTTCAGTAACATACAAAACTTACGCAGTGCACAATCTTCAGTTCTAGCACAAAAAGAACAACTTACTCGTGCAAAAGAAGACTTGATGTTCAATGTTGCAACTCAATTTTTAGCAATTCTGCTTGATCAACAGTTAATTGATATTGCTAAAAACAATTTAGCTTCTCAAAGAAAACAACTTGAACAAGTAAATGCACAAGTTGAAGTTGGTTCAAGACCTGTTGCAGATCAGTACAATCAAGAAAGTTTAGTTGCTCAGAATGAATTGAATTTAATTCAGCGTCAGAATACATTATCAAACGATCAATTAAGACTTATTAGAAGTTTGCAATTAGACCCTTTGAAAGATTACAATTTCATAACTCCAGATTTATCTGGTGCTGTTAATTTTAATGACTATTCAGTAACAGAACTTGTGACAGAAGCTATGAAAAACCGTTCTGACCTAAGAGCTCAAGAAGCAACTATAAATTCTGCTTACTACACATATAAAAGTTCTTTTGCTGGACACTATCCATCTTTAAACTTATCAGCAGGTTACTCAACAAACTACGCTTACATTGAAGTTGATGGTATTGAAATTCCGAGATCAACTTTTAATGATCAGTTTTTTAGTGAGAACGTGAATAACTTTATTCAATTATCACTTCAAATTCCAATTTTTAATCGATTCAGTGTACAAAACCAAGTTACTAGTGCAAAGATTCAGTACAAAAACGCACAACTTCAATTTGATAACATCAAACTAGGTGTAGTTCAAGAAGTTCGTCAAGCCTATACAGATTACTTAAGTTTCACTAAGCAATTGCAAGCGTCAGAAAAAGCACTTGTTTTCGCTAAGAAATCTTTAGAAACTCAACAAGAACGCTACAATATCGGAGCAAGCACCTTAATTGAATTAGCACAAGCTAATGCTCAATTTGTTGAAGCTTCTTCAAATCGTGCTCAATCTCAATTCCGACTCATCTTTCAAGAGCAGCTTATCAACTACTTCGTTGGTAAGATTAATCCTGACTTTACCTTAAACTGATTCATAAATCCAAATGGCTAAACCAAAATCGAATAAAAAAACCTTAATTATCATTCTTAGTATTATTGTTGGTTTTCTA
>Ga0210034_1000082_pt1 | contig 116363 bp, 104 predicted proteins | sample CryGeymeta201505_FD_185466 | JGI IMG/M metagenome (GOLD analysis project Ga0210034, IMG submission 185466) | Groundwater microbial communities from Crystal Geyser aquifers in Utah, USA - Crystal Geyser metaG 2015-05 (SPAdes) (version 2) | ecosystem: Environmental > Aquatic > Deep subsurface >... | reverse complement strand
TCGACAGGTCTATTATCTCCCTTAAAATTGCTTGGATTACTTCCCATAATCTCAACCCATTGTTTTTGCGTTACTTCATATTTGCCCATATAAAAACCTTGTGTTATGGTTACTTGGTGAACAGGTTTTTCATCACTATCTCCTACGGTTGATCCCATGTAAAAACTGCCCGGTTCTATATAAACGAATTCCATGCTTATTGAGTTGGTATATATAGAACCTTGTTTTGGCGGTGGTGTCAAAGTTATAAAATCAATCTGAGTTCCATAAAAAGTTCCAACGCTATTGGTTGCATAACTTCGAACATAATAGGTTGTAGTATTTGCTAATCCGGTCAAATTACTTGTAAAACTTCCCATACCATTTCCATTATTTGTTTGTCCCAATCTGTTTGAATTTGTTGGATTTTGTGTTGTACTCCAAACTATTCCACGTGCTATTACCATAGAGCCTCCGTCAGAAGTCACATTTCCACCAGAAACTGCACTTGTTTCAGTAATGTCAGTCGCAGAGGTAGTTGAGCTTAATAAAATAACTCCATCTTTAGTTTTAAAACTTAATTCATTGCCAAATTCAGTTCCGACACTATTTGTAGCATACGCGCGAACAAAATAGGTTGTATTTGGATTGAGATTGGTGAGTGGTGAAGTAAATAATTCAGAACCAGTTCCATGTTCAGTTTTATTATTTGCAAGAGCCGGATTTTCACTTGTTCCCCAAACTATTCCTTTTTGAGTAATTGGAAATCCACTATCTATTATTGAAGTTCCGCCAGATTCCGCACTTTTTGCTAAAATTTTAGAAATGGCTACAGTAGTTAGAATAGGTCGACCATCGCATGTTGTAAATTGTTTTTCATCCCCATAACTCGTTCCCAATTCCGTTTTCACGTAGGCACGAATATAATAAACTGTGGCAAGAACTAAGTTTTTGAGTTCTACTACTTCTTCGGTTTCGTCAGTCAGCGTTGGTTTTTCGGATTCTTTTTTAGTGGAACTCGATTGTTGCAATACTAATTCAGGCTCAGAATCTGTTGTTTCTTTTTGAGTGATATTTTCATCAGTAACGGTTCGATTTGGAGTATTGGACAAATTTTGGTTCTCATCAAACTGGATTTCTATACGTTCTTTTTCTGCAATGGAAGTGCTTACCGTTGGGTCAGGACTTGTGCCAATTGCAATTCCTTTTTCGAGAATCGGGCGACCGCCATTATCTGGAATTTGTAAAGTGACTTTTGCCGAGAATGCCGATATTTCGAAAGGTAAACCGGTTTTAACAGTTGCAGGAATTGGCTCTTTCGTTATCACTTCAATTCCCTCACCATAAAATATTCCGTTTGTATTTTTCACGTAAGCTTTCACAAAATAGCTTGTACTTCCCCATAAACCGGTGATAGTTCCCGAATAACTGCCGACTGTATTTCCACTTACGGTAATAACCCGATCTTGAATGTTCGGATTAGGTTCTTCACTAAGAACAAATCCGCGTTCTGTTAATTCTGCACCACCGTCGGAGGAGGCCGTGACTTTTACCGTTACCGTATTATGCGTAATAGCCGTGGTTTGTAAATCAATTAATCCTCGTCCGGCATGTTCTTTTTTCAAATTCAGGCTTTCAACTGGATTTTCTTTACATCCCCAAACGGCAAGAGAGATTCCCATTCCAATTAGGAGTACGTAGGTTATTTTATTCAAAGCTTTTAGATTTCCCATGATATTCATCCCATTAAAAATTAACCGTTAGTGCCAAACCGTTCCAAGTCGGACTTACTGTTGTTGAAAACATTCGTTCTTCTTTTAATTGCCTTTTGAGTTTATCGTTTTGACTTCCTTTTATAGCTACTTTAACTACGTTATAGACCCAAACACTCACTCCAACGCCAGCCAAAGTTAATGCGGTTTGCCTCATTTGATTAGCCGAGGAATACAATTCATCCGATTTTACCAAATCCGACTCTTTTTGGTAATCCACATACAAAGTTTGTGATCGATTTTCAGCAAAAAATGCTCCGCCCAACAAAGCCAAACTCGTAACCGTTATCCAAGTCCCGCTTTTTTCGCCGCCGTTTACTGCTGACCATCCCCAACCGGGAAATAGCAATGCTTTTCCGGTATTCATCACGCCACCGAATCGCTCGAGTTTTTCCAGGGCCGGACGTGGTTCTAAGTTTATCTTAATTTCTTTTTCCTCGTTACGTTTTATGGTTACGATTTGGGATTTTGGGCGATAATCGGGATGAGTTACCACTAGTTCATAGTTGCCAACCAGAAGTGTCGGCAAGATTTTCAATCCTTTCCATTCATTTTGTACTTGCTTATTTTTTATCAATTTAACAGTTGCATCTGCCGGATTTACCAAAAAGCGGAAGTTGGCCGTGTGTGGTGTTAATTTCCAGTTTTTTTGAATCACTTCTCCCCTTTTTACTTCTATCGTTTCCGTGATGGAATCGTGGTTTTCCAAACTAATTTCTATTAAATAAATACCCGAAATGACTTCCTTTTTGTTTATTCCGGATTGTATCTGTTTGTTTATAAATACTTTGGCTTGTTTAGGTTCAACTTGCCATTCTAATTTTCCTGAGTTAGAAGTCAGATTCAGCGTTTTAGTGAGCGTTTCGCTTAATTTGATTTTGATTTGTTCTTCAATGGGAATAAATCCGAGTTTTTGTGCTTTAAGGGTATAAATTCCTGGTTTCCATTCGGTTATTGATTGAGTAATCAGTTCCTCATTCAGGGTAACTTTCGCATCATTCGGCGTTTTGGTGATGTTCAATTTTCCCACATTTTTGATTAAACGATAGGTTTTATTCACCGATTCTTGCGTTGACTTGAGTTCCAATAGTTCCGTTTGTGTGATGTAGCCATTCTTCTGCACTTTTATTTCATAGATTCCCGGATTTTTGAAGACACTATTTGGCGTAACACCAATTTCAACGCCTTCAACAAAAATACTTGCTTGAGCTGGTTCTGAGTTGAAGGTAATCCCCACGGGTAACACTTTTTTGAGGGTGTAACGAAAAAATGAGTTAGTTGCACTTACATCAAGTTCTTCCGCTATGGTTTCATAACCATCTTTACTAATACTGAGCTGATGTTTTCCAACGGGTAAATTTACATTCGTGAATGGCTTTTCTAACGGAGAACCATCAACCCGAATCGTTACGTCTTCTGGTTCTGTAACAAAATTAACTGGAAGTGTTTCGATTTTTTTGTCTCCGGTAACGGTTATTTGCCAAGTTTTTCCCGATTTTAATCGAATTCCTACATCATATAAGTAGAGTTCCAAAGGCAAAAATCCGGTACTCAAAATGCGAACGACTCGTTCGGTGGGTTGAAGAAAAAGGAAATATTCGCCGGGTTTTGTGTTCAGTTTTACGACCCCATTTCGGGCATCAAAGGCGAGTCCGGGCAGGTCGGTGATGATACGGAGTCCTGCAGCAACTTCACCATTTATGTCTCTGATAGACTGATCGATGAGTTCACCGGGAAGAAATTGAGCATCCCCATTTATTCTTAACTGATTTTGACCATAAAGTGGTTGAAATTGAAAGACAGAGAGCGCAAACAATAAATAGTAGTATTTAAATTTCATAGGATTATATTTTGAAAGAGGTTATCCCATTAATGTTTTGAAATATACTTATTTATGATTTCTAATTTATTTTTTTTTATTCAATTTTAGTAAATCTTTTTATTTGATATATGACTTTAGTTTTAATTATATAAAGTCTATTATATATTTACAGTTAATTTTGATAGTTTTTTCCCAAGTTCATTTTCAACTTTAAACACTTCCATCAGATCGTTGAATCGGAGTATTCGATTTTCCATACTTTCAAGATACCGATTGTGAGTTATTTTTTTTCTCATATACCACCAAATTCTTTCCATCGGATTTAAATCAGGAGAATAGGCTGGCAAATACACCAATTCCAATCGACTTTTATATTTTTCTAAAATCGGTTTTAATCTTTTTGCATGATGATATCTAACATTATCCAACACCACGACTACTTTTTGATTGGGATACATGCGAACAACGCTGACTAAAAACGTGAAAAATGTCAGCGTATTCCCCTTGTCGCTGGTTTGCGCTATAACCTTACCCGTTTCTGGCTCTACGCAACCAAATAATGTTTTCCGCTCTCTATTGCGCTGTTTTTGTTGAATTTTAGGCTGACTACCTTTTTCTGACCATTGATAAGAAACGCTGGCTGTGTTTGACAAACTAGCCTCGTCCTCAAAAACGATTACACTATGATTGTCCCTTTCATCCTGAAGTTTTTTTTATAGCCGTTATTTTTTCTTCTCGATTCAGAGCTTCGGGATAGATTCCTTTGCCCTTTTGGAAACTCAAGTTCATTTTTTTCAATATGTTGTAAACCTGCGCCTTTTTATATTCAATCTCATAAAGATCTTTAATCAAATCAATTAGCAGAGCGCCTGTCCATGTAGAACTATTATAATCATAGTCTTCTGGACTTTTAGTAAGGATTATTTCCTTTAGTTCGGTCTTTTGGTCATCATTCAGCTTAGAATTTCTCCCAGGCTTAGCTTTATCTATCAAGGCCTCAACCCCGCCTTCATTCAATTTGTGCACCCAGTTACAAATAGATTTAAATGATGTGTCGTACAAATCTTCTAACTCACTTGGTTTTTTCCCTTTTGATACTTGATAGCACGCATAAAGCCGCACTCCTTGCTGAAACTTCTCGTCTTTTCTCAATAACTCTTTAAGTTCTGATGATGTGTAATTTTCTACTTTTAATCTGACTTTGCTCATGTTCATTTTGCTAGTTAAACGATAAGCTAAAATACGTGTTTTATTTGTAATTATATATTAGACTTTATATAACAATGGATGAAATAGTCGAATATAATCATCCCTATATAAATCTGCAGAAAGATGTTCATAGTGGAAACCAAAATAATTATAAAAAGTAGCGTAAAAGCGCAAATTAAAGTTAATGAAGGGGGTTTGATATTCTTTAGGCTGCTTAAATCTAAAAGGGGTGATTAATGAATCTAAACTGCCACTTCAGTAACCCATTCCAAAGCCTAAATCAATAGTTATATTTTTACTTGAATCTACAGTTTGGAAAAGATGTAACTCTACTCAGTTTTTTACTGTTTTTAGTAGTGATTTTGGTGATTTGAAGAATTCATAAAATTGATAATGTGGTGCTACGGTTGTCCCATTTGTGTTATTGGCATTAGATTGTTCGACTTTAGTTTGCATTTTATTTTGGGTTATATCAGGTTCTTTAGACTTAAAAGGAATACTTGTATGATCAAATTCTGTAAGAAACTCATTGAGCAAACTTAAATCATGCTTACTCAAATCAGATGCAAATTTTTTAATTGTTTTTAATTGATTGAGAATTTGAACACGTCTGTGAGGAAGTGTTTCATAAGAATAACTTGGTATAGAGCCGTTTACGTATTGTGTGTAAAGCCAATCATATACTGGGTGGTAACTTGGAACGATGGATTGCTGTGCTTGTGTATTCTCAAAGAGTGTTATACATGAAAATACCAGAAAGAGGAATATGGCTTTACCCAACTTAAACCGATGAGCGTTGTTTAACATTCGTACAATTTATAAAATTACTTATAATTAGGTTTTCAAGGAAGATAACTACTTTTTTAGCAAATACTATCACAATAATTAGAGCTTGATTCTTTGTAAGTCAGGTTTACTTTTTACGTTATAAATCTAGAAAATCACATAGTTGTTATCTCTTTTTATTATAAAATCCCAATGTCTCGTGTCTCATTTTTCCGTTTTGGGTTCTTTTCAAAACTATTGAATCTCTCTGTTTTTTTGTATTCACCTATTATTCAAATCATGAAAGACCATGAATACTTGTATATTTCCGCATGGATTTTTCTAAAACTATATTTGTTACAGGAGGTGCTGGATCAATTTCTGGTATGTTTATTCGCTCAGTAATCCAATATTTTCAAGATGTATCGTTTCAAATTATAGCCTTAGATAATGATGATACGGATTTGTATCGCTTTAAACAGCAATTTGAGGGTGGAAATCATTCTTTAAGATGTATTTTAGACGATATTATTTCTTTTTCCACTATTGAAAAACATTTAGATACGTTTAAGCCTGATTTTATATTTCATTCAGCAGCTCATAAGCAAGTTAGTTTAGTAGAAGAGTTTCCTGATCGAACGTTTTTGGTGAATACTGAAGCAAGTTTACGTCTTTTTTTAGCGGCCAAAAAGAGAGCTATCCCTGTGGTGTTTCTATCTTCAGATAAAGCTGTTGAGCCAAATGGTTTACTTGGGGCATCAAAATGGTTCGCAGAATGTGCTTTTTTGAAATGGCAAATTCCAGGCTGTGTGCTTCGCTTGCCGAATATATGGGATTCAAGAGGGGCATTCTTTCTAGAATTTTCTGAGATTTTTAGAAAAAAGGGGTTTATTCCCTTAACGGATAGAAATGCTTCGCGCTATTTGTTATCAGAAAGTACGATATCAACTGCTTTTGTGGAATTAATTCAAGATTTAAACCTGTTTGATGGTGCTATTATCGTTCCTAATTCAGTTCCTAAACGAAATGTGTATGAGTTTCTATTAGAGTTGATGAAGGAGCATGATTTATCAGAATCTGATATTGTAGTTTCTGGACTTCGTGATGGCGAGAAGCTGCATGAAAAATTGTATTGGGATGAGGAGAGGATGGAAAGAGTCGCAGGATCTAATTTTGTTGCTAGTTATGATACGGTTATGAAATGGAAAAATGTCGATTTAGAAAGAGTGTTGAATGTAAATGGGAATTATGAAAAGCAGATTGTAAAATTGAGAGAACTATTTTTAAAATTTTAAATTCTTAGAGTCTCTTTTTTACCCTAATTGTCTTAGAAATAATTCATCCCAATTGTTACAATAAACTCACCGAACCAATAGTTTGAAATTCTGTTTCCTTCATGTGTCCATTGTCTTTGAATACGAGATTTTAATTGAATGGAACAATAGGGTTCAATGATATAGTCAAGGGTGAAATTTGAATACTTTTGTAAGTCGCCCGCCAAGAAATGAGTGAATTCTCGATTTACTAAATAGGAGATATTGGCATTTGCTCCCACATTTACAAGCGTTCCTTCGTCATCTTTATAGTTTAGAGCTTGTCGAATGTAAGCATATTGAAATCGAATTTGACTTCGATTCTTCAGCCATTTTCTTGTTTCGAATGTCCATTTGTCAGCATTAGGTCCCAATTGACTTCCTAATAAAACTCCTTTTTCAATATGTGCATTATACACATTTTTATGGGTGAACACTTCTTGATCGATTCTTGTGTAATCTATATTCATTAAAAAGAGAGAACTTTTGGAGTAGGTAATTCCCAGTCGTCTTCCGAACTTGTTATTAATCCTATTCCGGTTTTTCCCAAAGTTAAATACATCTTTTACGGCTCCTTCACTCAAATCATCTACAAGTAGTTCCGCATAGAGTTCGACACCTTTAATGGGTCTAAGTAATACATCAAGACCAACCCAGCCATTATCTCTATCCATATTCTCAAATTCCATAAAAAACATTCTATTTGAAATGTTTAAATAGGACAAGTCCATAGAGCGTTCACTATAATTAATGAGTTCAAACCAGCCTAATTGCATCCATTTAAATGGGCGAAATTCAAACCGTTGATAAACAACCCAACGAGAAGGGGATGTTTTAGTTTGATTATAATTGGGATTGGAATCATTTCCACCTGTATTGGTATTCGTTACAGGCCATGTTAAGGAACCGTGCATGTGCATGGCTGTGAACCAGGAATTGGAGTATTTTAATCGCAACCAGTTAAAGGCAATTCCCTCTCTTGAAAACACAAGATTATTATCTAAACCAACTCCCACTTTTTGTAATCCTCGGCCTAAGGTCAATTCGGCATTCAAATTTCCAAATGTGGTATATCCTTCTGTGTGATAAGATTGTTTACTTGCATCGGTTGCACGTAATCCTTTTGCATTTTTTATGAGAAGTGGGTGGAATAGTCTGATATATTCATCATTATATAAGTCGGCAGAAAGGTGTTCGTAATGAAATCCGAAATATTTATAAAAGGTACCGTAAAGCCGAAAGTTAAAATTAATGTAGGGTGTTTGATAGCTAGTAGGCTGTTTAAATCTAAAGGGCGTTCTGAGCGTATCAATGTCACCTTTCCAATACCCCATTCCAAAGCCGGCATCGATGGTAATGTTTTTACTTTCATCTGATGTTTGATAAACATGGGCTTCTTTTCGTTCTTCTAAAGAAGTGAAAAGCGATTTGGGTTTTTTGATTAAGTTTGATAATTGAAAATGTGGGTGATCTGTTAGTGGTTTTAGGTCTTCAGAAGGAAGTTTTTGTTCTGAATAGGTAAAATCATCTTTGTCGGAATAGGGTTTCTTGATGATTAGTTTGTGATCAAATTCGTTTAAAAATTCTTGGAGTAAGCTTTGATCATGTGAGCTTAATTCAGTTTTGTATTTCTCAAGTGTTTTTAATTGTTTTACGATTTGAATTCGTCTATGTGGAAGGGATTCATACGAATAGGTAGGGATAAAGCCGTTAACACGCTGAGCATACAACCAATCATAAACGGGATGATAGCTTGGAACGATGGATTGTTGAGCCCTAAGATTTGATAGGCCAATGCTTAGTAGAATAAAAAAGCTAGTAAAGAGTAGTTTTTTCATGCAAAAAAAGATTTCAGAGTAATATTTTAGCAATTTGCTTCTAGTTTAATCGTGGATGAATGTTCCCATTAAATCAGTCTAAATGAATAGATTTAGGCTCTAAGTCAGGATTATGATTTTTAGTGTTTGTTGAATAAGTGAAATTTGCCATTATAACGTGTGATAAGTTACCAATTTCTTTAATCTCGAATGGTAAATTTTGAGATGAGCGCAACGCACAGGACAAAAATCCCCCTTATGCCGATTGCTTCGAGTACGATGATGAAGATCATCGAAGGGGGTTGGTGGGATGTCAAGAAAAAATGAGGAATGTGAAATGAGGAATGATGAATTGGGAGTTTGGAGCGGAGCGCTTGTTTTTAGTGCGGAGATTTGGTTTTTGTGGTGTAGCGCGATGTGTTTTCAAGTGCAGAGCACAAGGCAAAAATCCCCCTTATGCTGAGGACTTCGAGTACGATGATGAAGATCATCGAAGGGGGTTTGGGGGGATGTCAAGAAAAAATGAGGAATGTGAAATGAGGAATGATGAATTGGGAGTTTGGAGCGGAGCGCTGGCTTTCTTTGGGAGCTTTGGTTTAATAGTGCAGAGCTATATACAATTAGCAATTAGCAATTAACAATTGATAATTGTTAATTGATTCGCTTTATTTTTGATCTGTTGAGAAGGACCAGGTATCAGATAAATCTTTTGTTTCTCTTTTTTTGTCTTTTAACCAAACTACTTGGTCAAATCCGAATGATTGCATTCTAACTGTTGCTACTTCAATTGACCTAACATCGTCATATTGTTTTTGACTTCTTGATACAGATGCGACCGTTGGCATTTGAAACTCAAAACCTTCATTGGTCACTTCTAATCCATAAGGTCCTATGTTTAAGCCTTTCACTTTAGGGAGTTTAGCTGGTTTTCCATGAATAACCAAAAAATGATCATATTGGTTTTGCATCATTTTAAAGCGTCTTAAAAAGAATATTGGATACCATTGCACACCTTTACGAACATATCCAAATCGGTAGAATTCTTCATCGGTAACACCCATATATCGAGCTAGGTTTTCGTGCCAAATGGACTCAGACATCACGTTAAATTCTATTTTGGGTTTAAGACTTTCTTTTTCTTGCTTGTCTTTTTTCCAAAATGCTAATTTTGACCAAAAGCTTTTTTTCTTTTTTTGAACAGGTTCTTCGGCTTCCATATCTGAAGCATCATCAGCGTAATTTGGTGTTTCTTCTGGTTGATATTCAGTTTGTTCTGGTGTTTCGGGCGTATCTTGCGCACGTAGTTGTATCTGCCCAAAAAGGAACAGGAATAGGAAAAGAGTAATGGTGCCTGATAAATGAAAGATTTTTTTCATAAGTATGTGATTTTATCTCAGCTTTAGATCGAAAGTGTCATCAAAAACTATGCTAAATTTACTGATTCTTTAAGAAATAGTGTAAAAGATTGATTTACTTTAATGTTTAATGCAGCTTTTTTGCAAAGTAATCTATGTTTTTAAATGACCACCCTCTTGTTCTCCCACCTGATAGGGTGCAGTTTTTTTTGAATGAGTTTGATTAGGAGGTAGAGACTTGCTAAGATGGTTTTGAGTTGATTGCTCTCCCTTCGAGATGGATTTGTTAATTTCATCGTTGTTGAATCGGAGGGAGTCGGAGGGTGGTAAGTTGTTAATTATGTTTGTGATATGAAGATGTTTTTTTGCTTGACCACCCTCATGTTCTCCCACCTGATAGGGTGCAGTTTTTTTTGAATGAGTTTGATTAGGAGGGAGAGACGTGCTAAGTTCGCTTGTCTTGTTAACTCTCTTTCTTAACCAGAACTATGGTGATATACATTTTTAAATGGTATTTAATAAATGATTCAATTTATACAGTAAACGTAAAATACTTATCTTTCATTCTCACAGGTTGTTAGTAGCGTTTATGCTGAGTGATACATATCAGCACAATTTTAAATAATTATAGTAGATATTCATGAAAACTCATGTTTTTTCTGGCTTTTCTGTAGCCGTTGTTACTCCATTCAATTCAGATTTTTCCATTGATAAGGAATCTTATACCAAACATCTTCATTTCTTATTAGATAATGGTGTAGATCATCTTGTAATCTCTGGCACAACAGGCGAAAGTCCATCGTTTACGGATGATGAGTTTTTCTATTTGGTAAAAACAGCTGTTGAAATTACCAAAGTAAAAGGTAAAGGGGATGTAATTGCTGGTTCCGGCTCAAATGATACAGAAAAGACAATTCGTAAATCAAAATTAGCTGAAGAAGCAGGTGCAACCGGTTTACTTATGGTAACTCCGTATTATAACAAACCTATGCAAAAAGCACTAATTGCGCATTTTACTGCCATTGCAGATTCGGTCACCATTCCAATAATGCTTTACAATGTACCGGGTAGAACAAATGTAAATATGTTACCTGAGACAACTTTAGCGCTATCAGCGCACAAGAATATTGTGGCGATTAAAGAAGCGAGTAATGATTTACAACAGATTATGAAAGTAATTGAACTTGTAGCCTCTGATTTTGCTGTTTTAGCAGGAGATGATGCCTTAACCTTACCTATTATAGCTGCTGGAGGAGCAGGTTTGGTTTCTGTTGTTGGGAATGAAATCCCTAAATTAACGGCTGAATACGTTAAAACGTGTCTTTCAGGAGATTTTGCAGCTGCAAGAAAGATACATTATAGACTTCAACCTTTGATGGGTTTTAATTTTGTAGAAACAAATCCGATACCTGTTAAAGCGGCTCTTGCTTTAATGGGAAGAATGAAAAACGTGTTGAGATTGCCATTGATTCCAATGGATAAAAAGTATGAAGCTGAACTTGAAAGACATTTGCGCGATTTAGGAGCGATTTAAAAAATGATGAATGAGCAATGAGAAATTATGAAAAATTATGAGTTTCTTGCTTTGATTTAATAGTGCGGAGCTTTGGTTTTAGAGTGCGGAGCGCTGGGCCTAAAAACTCCCCTTTTAACCGATTGCATCGAGTTTTGTTTCCGAGTTTACATCCCCCCAACCCCCTTCAAGTTCGGTTTGTCTTTTTGGCATAAATGGTCGGCGTAAGGGGGAGTTTGGATCGGAGCGCTGGTTTTTATTGCAGAGCTTTGGTTTTCGAGTGCGGAGCACAAGGCAAAAATCCCCCTTATGCCGAGGACTTCGAGTACGATGATGAAGATCATCGAAGGGGGCTTGGGGGCTAGATGCGAATGAGCATCTGGTACTAATAAAACTTTAGACATTGATGTGAAGAATAATGATGTAATGAGTAATGAGAAATTGACTTTTGCCAAATTCTGTGTTATTTGCATCGAGTGTTGTTTTCGAGTTTACATCCCCCCAACCCCCTTCAAGTTCGGTTTGTCTTTTTGGCTTAATTGGTCGGCTTAAGGGGGAGTTTAGTTTCTTGCTTTGATTAATTAATACGGAGCTTTGTTTTTATTTCTCATTGCTCATTTCTCATTGCTCATTTCACAGTCATTGCTCATTTTTTTTGCGTTTATTCACCATTTATTGTTTAGATTCCATTCTTATCAAATTATTATAGCTCTAAAATTTATATTATGATTCGAAAACTTTGCGGTTTATTATTAATTCTTGGCAGTTCTACTTTACAGATTACTACTGCACAACAATTATCTTCGCCTTCAGAATTTCTTGGGTATCCACTTGGTACTCAATTTACTTTTCATCATCAGATTCTTGAATATGTAAATTACATTGCAGAAAACTCTGATCGAGTTTCACTAAAAAAGATAGGTAAATCGTATGAAGGCAGAGACTTGGTTCTGTTATTTATAAGCACCGAAAAGAATCAATCTCAATTAGAAACAATTCGCATCAATAATTTAAAAAGAGCAAAACTTGTAGATGGAAATGCCGATGCAACTATGCCAATAATTGTTTGGCTAAGTTACAATGTGCATGGAAATGAAGCTGTAAGTAGTGAAGCTGCTCTACAAACCTTGTATGAATTAGTAAGCACCCAAGACCCCGTAAAATTACAGTGGTTGAGCGAAACTCTTGTCGTTATGGATCCTTGTTTAAATCCTGATGGAAGAGATCGATATGTTACGTGGTATAAACAAACAAAAGGAATAGAGTCCAATTTAGACCCGAATTCACGAGAGCATGATTATCAGTGGGCTTCGGGCAGAACGAATCATTATTATTTTGATTTAAATAGAGATTGGGCATGGATGACTCAAATAGAAACTCAAGCTCGCATTGAGAACTACTCTGAATGGATGCCCCAAGTACATGTCGATTTTCATGAACAAGGATATAATGAGCCGTACTATTTTGCCCCAGCAGCTGAACCCATACACCCAGTAGTAACTGGTTTTCAGAAAACCTTTCAAGCAGAAATTGGCGCCAATCATGCACGTTATTTTGATGAGAAATCATGGCTATTTTTTACACGTCAACGGTTTGATTTGTTTTATCCTAGTTATGGCGACTCATGGCCAACCTTCAATGGCTCTATTGGAATGACCTATGAACAGGGGGGTATCAATGCGGGATTGCAAGTTATTAAGGAAACGAGTGACACCCTTCGTTTAACAAATAGAATTGAACATCATTATACAACTGGAATTTCTACAATCGAAGCAGCGGTAAAAGGAAAGCAAGAATTAGAGAAACAGTTTACTGATTATTTTAAGAAATCTGTTGAAAAACCGGGTGGAGAATATAAATCCTATATCTTAAAAAATACGGGGTCTGAATCCCTTCAAGAATTAATGTCTTTTCTTAAAAAACAAGGCATAAGCTGTGAGAAAGCGCCAAATGGGAAATCTGTTACTGGGTATAGTTACTTTTCAGATAAGAACGAAACGTATAAGATTCAGACCGGTGATATTTTAGTTTCAGCTTATCAAGCTAAATCAAATTTGCTAACGGTTTTGTTTGATCCCAAGCCTAGTCTTAGTGATTCTGTAACGTATGATATAACAAGTTGGGCGCTTCCATGGGTTTTCGGAGTTGAGACAATCGCTAGCAATCAAAAATTGAATGGTGATGGCGAAGTAACTCAAACTGAAAGAAGTGCGAGTCCAGTAAAAAACGCTCAAGCATATATCTTCTCATGGGATTCATTTACCGATGCAAAGTTCTTGGCAGATTTGTACAAGCATGATTTCAGAATAAGACAAACTGAAATCACGATGCAAATTAATGGGCAAGATTTTAAACCCGGTGCAATTTTAGTCTTGAAAGCTGATAATATGAATCAAAATCCAAATTATGATTCAGAATTATTTGCGATAGCAGAAAAGTTCGGTGTTGAACTCCATGCAATTTCATCAGGTTATGTTGAAAAAGGAGTCGATTTAGGATCATCAGATATCAAATTTCTTAAAAAACCAAGTATCGCAGTCTGTAGTAGCGATGATATAAATTCATCCTCAGTTGGTGAAGTGTGGCATTATTTTGATCAATTATTAGGCTATCCAATTAGTATCATAGAAGCCTCATCGATAAATAGAATGAATATTACAATGTACGATGTATTGATTTTGCCTTCTGGAAGTTATAATGAAGTGTTAAATGATAAAGTTGTTGCAAAGCTAAAAGAATGGGTAACAAATGGAGGAACTTTAATCGCCTTAAATTCCGCCAATAATTGGATGTCTAAATTAGGTGATTTGAGTACGTTAAAACGCAGTGAATCAAATAATGTTGATTCAAATGCAGTACCAGGAATGTATGCTGACCGTGAGAGAAATTATATTTCAGCAAGTAGTCCAGGTGCTTATTTTAGTACAAAAACGGATGCAACTCATCCCTTGGCTTACGGCTATTCAAAAGGTCTTTTTAGCTTGCGATTAAACGAACAATTGTACGAACCTCTAAAAGATGGCTGGAATGTTAGTACAATATCTAAAGAAAATCATATTTCTGGTTTTATCGGGTCTGTATTGAAGAAAAATATGAAGACGAATTTAATTGCTGGAAATGAAAAAGCTGGTAAGGGAAACCTCGTATATATCACAGAAAACATCTTGTTTAGAGCGTTTCTGTATCATAATCAATTAATGATGGCAAATGCGGTGTTTTTTGTAGGGCAAACACGATAAATCAGGTTTTGGTAAAAAGCAAGAAGTCCTTATATTTCGACTCATTTTAAAAATTATTGAATTATGTTATACACTATTATTGTTGTTTTAATTGCACTTATCTGTTTGTTTTTAACTCTTGCTGTTTTGCTTCAAAGCGGTGATGGAAACGGAATGTCTACTATGGCGGGTGGTTCTTCTTCCCAAATGATGGGTTCTCGAAGAACTTCTGATATTTTATCAAAATCCACAACGGTATTAGGCGCTGCTTTTTTAATACTTTGTGTAGTTGCAAATTTTGCGATAGATAAAAAAAGCGTTGGTAGAAGTGCTGTACAATCTACAATGCCTGCAATGAATACTGCTCCTGCTGATATTACAGCACCATCACAGTCTGAATCTGCATTACCTGCCGAAAATGGTAATAAGGAATCAAGCGATAATTAATAGAATTAAGATTATCCTTTTTCCTTTGTTTTTGTTTTCATAATAGAAAAGGCCCCATGCTCGACGGTGTGGGGTTTTTTTATTGTAGGTAGTTGCTAATTTCCTGGCGCGAGTATATCTACTCGTGCCAAGTGGCAAAAAGGAGAGTATACTCTCCATTCTCGCTTTAAGGCACGAGTAAATATACTCGCGCCAAAGATTGGAATTATAGAATCAAATTAAATTATCATGAAGTCCAAAATATTCGTTCATACACTTGGCTGTTCAAAAAACTCCGTAGATTCTGAGGTGCTAGTGGCACAAGCTCGCGCAAATTCGTTAGGAATTGCAGACTCAGCAGAAACAGCAGATATTTTGATTATAAATACCTGTGGATTCATCGAAGCTGCCAAACAAGAATCAATTGACCATATTTTGCAAGGTATAGAGTTGAAAAAATCGGGCAAATTGCAAAAAGTGATGGTAATGGGCTGTCTTTCAGAGCGTTATGCTGATGATTTGAAAATCGAAATTCCAGAAGTGGATGCGTATTACGGAACAACTCATTTGCCAGAAATTCTTGCAGATTTAGGGGGATCTTACAAATATGAGTTAATTGGTGAGCGTGAATTAAGTACACCTAAACATTTCGCTTATCTCAAAATTTCTGAAGGTTGCGATAACCCTTGTTCTTTTTGTGCAATTCCATTAATGCGTGGTGGACATAAATCAAAATCAACACCTGATATTTTAATTGAAGCTATGGCGCTTAAGGCCAAAGGTGTCCGTGAGTTAATTCTTATCGGTCAGGATTTAACCTATTATGGCTTAGATTTATATGGGAAAAGAACTTTAGATGATTTATTAAAGCGATTATCTGATATCGGTTTTGATTGGATTCGTCTTTTATACGCCTATCCTGCAAAATTCCCAAAAGAAATATTGCCAGTAATTCGTGATCGTGAAAATATTTGTAAGTATTTGGATATGCCGATTCAGCATACCGATACTGAGGTTTTAAAACACATGAGACGTGGTGTTACTCAAAATAAATTAAGAGATTTAGTGGCTGAAATAAGAACTGAAGTGCCAGGAATTCGTCTTAGAACTACTTTAATAGTTGGGTATCCTACGGAAACTAAAGATCAATTTAATGGCATGTTATCCTTTTTGGAAGAGACAAAATTTGATCGCTTAGGCGTTTTCCCTTATTCACAAGAAGACGATACGTTTGCTTTTGATTTAGGCGATAAAATTAGCACTAAAGAGAAGCAAAAACGTGTGAAAACTGTTATGGAATTGCAAGAAAATATTTCATTATTCAAAAATATGGATATGATTGGTAAAACTATTCCCGTTTTAATTGATAATGTAGATAATGGTGTTGCTTATGGTAGAACCGAGTTTGATTGCCCTGAAGTAGATAATGAAGTAATTATTGATGCTGCAAGTAATGGATTTGAAGTTTCAGAATTAATGCCAGGGCAATTTTATCAAGTTGAAATTGGTGATGTTCAACCATTTGATTTATTCGGTAAAGTTGTTGCAGGTGGTAAATAAGTGGTTTTAACTTAGGTTTTACTTTGGCAAAGTTTTAAACTTTGCCAAAGTAAAACCTAAGTTAAAAAGAATAAATCTTAGTATATTTTTAGTATTCGGGATGTAGCGCAGCCTGGTAGCGCACTTGCATGGGGTGCAAGGGGTCGCAAGTTCAAATCTTGTCATCCCGACTGAATTAAAGCCCTAAATAGTTAGATTTTGAAGTGATTCAAGTCGAATTTTTTAGGGCTTTTTTGTGTTTAGGAGATAGTGTGTGAAATCTTCATGACATCCCCCATGCCCCCTTCGATGATCTAGTATACTCGTAGCCAAGGACTTAGGCAAAAGGGACTATGTTTAAAAGTAAAAGGAGTGCATAGGCAAAATATGTACATTTAATTACCCAATTAACTAACACATTAAGCCTATGCAAGCCCAAATTACACCAAAAACAGAATCCAAACAAACGCTATATATCGGACTGGATGTTCACAAAAACAGCTGGAAAGTGACGATTCTAGGAGAATACATGGAACATAAACAGATGAGTATGAACTCCGACCCAGTGGAATTGGCCAATTACTTACATCGCCATTTCCCTGAATCACACTATGTAAGTGTATATGAGGCTGGATTTTGTGGATTTTCTGTTCATCGTGATTTAGTAAAACTAGGGATAGATTCTAAGGTTATCCATCCGGCAGATGTTCCTAGTTCGAGTAAAGAACGTACGTTTAAAACCGATAAATAGGATAGCAGGAAATTAGCCCATATGTTGCGTGCTCAGGTATTAAAGCCTATTTATATTCCATCGGAACACATAGAAGCTGACAGAGATTTACTTCGACAACGCAATCGATCGGTAAAGGATCTAACTCGGGTGAAAAACCGCGTGAAATCCATCTTAATGACCAAAGGCATCGACATACCCGAGGTGTATGCTAAAGGTTCTCAAGTCTGGTCAAAACGGTTTCTTACCTGGCTCAAACAAGTAGATATGGGCATCGATGAATTCAAATCGGTCTTACTCAACTTTATAGAACACGGTGAATTTCTACGTGTGCAGGTACTCAAACTAAACAGACAAGTTCGAGCCTTGAGTAAGGCAGATCGCTATAGCCCAAATGCCCAACTCGTTTTTTCTATTCCTGGCATTGGATTGATTACAGGTATGACCCTATTAACGGAGCTAGGGCCAATTGAGCGCTTTGCTCATTTAGACCAACTCTGTAGCTATGTTGGGCTAATTCCAACCATGCACAATAGTGGGAATAAAGTATCCGTGGGAGAAATGACTCATCGCGGTAGAAAAGTGCTTAAAGTGATGGTCATAGAAGCGAGTTGGATGGCCGTTCGCTACGATCCAGCTCTTCACCAACGCTACGAAGCGTTGCGAAAACAAGGAATGACAGCCAATAAAGCTATTATTCGTATTGCCAAGAAACTGCTAAATCGATTTCGTCATGTAGTATTAACCCAAACACCGTATCAAATAGGAGTTGTTCAATGAATGACGTGTAACTGGCGAATCCCAATGAGTCTCTATAATTTTTCAAACAGGAACAAGCGTTAATCCCCCTTGCGGCAGCCTAAACCACTTGACCGTTCTCAAAAGGTTACGCTCCTGTCTCTTTAACATGAACAATCCTTTGCAGCGTGGAAAAACATGACTGTTTATTGAAGGCTATTTAAAGAGGTTCTATTCCATGGGAAAAGAAAAAACACCGTTCAAGAAAACACCTCAATACCAGTGAAGAAGAAACCATCCATTTCTTTGCAAAACAAGTTGGAGTTTCTTAGCCTGTAAGTCAAGGTTATATAAACGCATAAGATGCGACCTTGACTCACAGGCTAAGAAACTCGGAAAAAACAGGTATGAAAGAAATGGAATAAAATAACTGTGCTTAAATCTTGCCTAGTACTTGACTTTTAACATAGAAGGGGGATTTTTGGTTCTGTGCTTTGCGCTATTTAATCAAAGCACGAAACCAAAAATTCAAAATTTAGCATTAAAAATTCAAAAAATTTATTAATATCAGAACATTAGTTTACTTATGTTACAAGTAAATTATTTTACTATGATTTAGCGATATACCTCAAGGTTAATTTTTGAGTTGAATTCGTTATGCTGATTATATGGTTGTAAAAGAATGTGGCGAACGGAAGTCATATTCTTGGATTTAAAATGTAGTACTAAAGGTTAATACGAATCCTACTTATAGATTGAAAAGTAGCATAATACGTCTATTTACTTATCTGATTTGGTCCTTTCCAATAGCACAAACCGTTATTGGGCAAAATTATACGAGTCATATTTATGGCGTTGATAAAGGTTTGCCAACTTATTTTACGAAATCAATTTCTCAAACAAAGGATAGAGCGATATGGATTGCAACAGATGACGGTTTAGTTCGGTTTAATTCGAAATCAACATTTGTACAAAAGAAAGAATTGTATTCACGATATGTAAAGCAAACTATATGGATAGATACTGCACTATTTGTAGTCTCAGATGGTGGAATCCAATATGCAAATAATTCAGAAAAATCGACTTTAAGACCATTTATCAGAGCTGAAACACAACCGGTTGATAATGCTTTATTTTATCCAAAGTCTATTTGTAAAGCTCCTGATGGTAGCTACATAATAGTTGAACCCATTGCTATTGTTCAAATTAAAGGAAGTCGTTTAATTCGGTATTTGATAAATGAAAAATATCACGATAGAGAAACGTATGTTGGTACGTATCATCCTTTTTTTGATGAAAGTGGTTTGATTTATATTGCCGTTCAAAAAGGGTATATACTTCATTTAAATGCCAAAACTAAAGAATTCGAAGAAGTCAAACTTTTAGGTAAAAAGACCGATTTGGATATCAGATCCATTGTAAAAGAGGGGATTAATTCGTGGTTAATAGCAGGCAATCATGGAATAGCAAGAATTAAAAAAGAGAAAAATAATACATTTACATTTAGCTTTATTCATCGCAAACATGAGGTTACGGCATTGTTAATTAGTTCTGATAAAACATTGATTTATGCCACCCAAAACGAAGGGATATTTTCAACAAAGAAACAGAATAATGAGTATGTGAATCATACTAAGATATTTGCATCGCAGAGTATTGGTTTAAATAGTTTATTCGAAGATGCAGAAGCTAATATTTGGGCAAGTAGTGATCAAGGGGTAATTTTATTACAACCGTTTGTATTTGAAGCATTGTATTTCCCTCAATCACTTCAATACACTCAAGCGATGAGTGTATCTGCACATGATATAGTAGGTGTGGCTAGTGATAATACTGTTTATGGATTTAAAGAAAATGATTCAGGGCATATTGAAATTAACACCTTATTTAAAACGCCCAATTCACAAGTAAAAGGGCTTAGTTTTAACGAGGATACCCTTTTAATAGGGAACTCAAATGGAAAAATTCAATGGGTTTATGATAACGAAGTAATCCGATCTTCATTAATTAAAGAATCAGAGTTTGGGACAGCCACTCATCCCTATTTCTTAAAAAGTGGACCTGATGGAACTATTTGGTTTGTTGTATATAACATAGATGGATTGCTACAGTTAAAAAAGAATGGAATCATTAAACATTATGGGGCAGAATTAGGTCTAAATAGTATTGTTCAATCTTTTGGGTTTGATAATTATGGAACCTTGTATGCAACGGGAGAAGGTGACTCTACCTATTTATTTCGTTACAATAGGAATGCAGACCGATTTGAAAATTTAAGTAAGCCATTTATTGGAAGTTCTGAAACAAGTCTTCGAATTTCAGATATAGAATTTGACTCTCAAAATCAATTATGGATGATAGGAACTCAAGGTTTGGTCAAAGTCGAAGATAATCAGGTTAGCAGAATTGCAGGTCAAGATGAAATAAGATTTGAACTTTTCACTGCTTTAGAGATAGATAGCCATGATAATTTGTGGATTGGAGCTCAAGATGGTTTGTATGTTTACAAGGATGCTAAATTCACTAAATTTAATAAAACTGATGGCTTGCCTAGTCTAACAAGTACGTATAGAAGTCTTAGAATAGACTCGAAAGACCGGGTATGGATGGGCACTATTAATGGGATAGCTTATTTAAAGAAACCAATTTACTTAAGAAGCCAAACGCTTAAACCTCAAATTACATCTATTGTAATTGACGGTAAAAAAGAAAGTGAATATAGTTCGTCAATACAGGCCATTGAAAATTCGATCATTCAACTCTAATATTTAACAGTGTCGTATCCAGAAATAAAAGTTGATTATCAGATAAGAATTATTGGTTTTGATGAACAATGGAAAACAGTTGGTTCACAAATAACTTTAAGTGGAAGAGATATCCATTCTGGCAATTATATATTGCAAATACGTGCAGAACGAAGTGGTTTCCCTATATCAGAAAGTATAAGTATTCCACTTAGTATTAGAAAAGTATGGTATAAACGTCCTTTTGCCATATTTGTCTATATACTTGCCGGATTTATATTGGGTTTAGTCATAATTGAATATCGAAGGAAAATAGTACTTCAAAATAGAGCTGAGGATAAATTACGCCATACGGAACAACAGCTACATACCGTTTTCCAAACCTCACCTATGATATTAATAACTATTGATCAATTCGGACTTATTTATGAGGCAGATGGAAAAGGATTTACAGAAGCTGGGCTTAGACCAGGTGATGTTGTCGGTAGAATGGTTATACATATTTTCCCAGGTAAAGAAATTGAAGAAGCCGTACGAAGTGCTCATAATGGAGAATCGACACAAGTTGAGCTGAAAATAAATAAGAGATCGTATCAAACTCGATTTGTTCCAATCTATGATAAATCAGGTAATTTAGCAGGTGCAATGGCTGTGGGTGATGATCTTACGGAAAGAATTGCAATTGAAAATGAATTAGTTAGTGCAAGAGAAGAAGCAGAATTAGCCAAAAGTATTGCTGAAACGGCAAATAAAGCAAAGTCTTTATTCTTAGCAAGTATGAGTCATGAGTTACGCACTCCATTAAATGCCATTATAGGTTTTTCGGAATTAGTAGGTAAGGATTCAAGTTTAAGCGAAAAAAATCAAAATTTTGTAGAAATATTACATAATAGCGGAGAGCACCTATTAAGCATGATTAACGATGTGCTTGATTTATCAAAAATTGAAGCAGGGCGCCTAGAAGTAATTAATCAAGTATTTGATTTAACGGTCTTATTGAATGATTTAAAATCGATGTTTAAATTATTGGCGAATGAAAAAAATCTGGAATTTGAGGTCATCATTGACGAAAAAGTACCTCAATACATCATTTTGGATGAAAGTAAATTGCGACAAATCTTAATTAATTTGATTGGAAATGCGATTAAATACACCGAGAAAGGCCGTGTTGAAATTAATGTAAATGCAAAATTCCAAGAGGCACTTTCTATAAAAATAAAAGATACTGGTAGGGGAATTCCAAAAAATCAGCAAAAAGATATTTTTGAACCGTTCAAACAAGTAAAAGGATATTCAAATAAAGGAACTGGACTTGGCTTAGCCATAAGTCATCATTTATCACTTTTAATGAATGGGAAATTGAATGTTGTATCAAATGAAGGTTTAGGTTCTGAGTTTATGGTAGAATTTCCACTTGAAATACCTGTGGTAGATTTTGAATTAAATTCTACTAAAAGTAATGAGCAAAATGTTATTGGTATTCAAGAAAATAGAAGAATCGTAGCAGATGTAATTGATGATGTAATGGAGAATAGACTATTAATTATGGCTATTCTTGAGCCATTAGGAATTCAGTGTAGAGAAGGGGAGAATGGTTTAGATGCTATTGCATTGGTTAAAGAATCAATTCCTGATATTATTTTAATGGATATTGTTATGCCTAAAATGGATGGAATGGAAGCAAAAGATATCATTAGAAATAACCCTAGTTTAGCAAATGTACCTATTGTTGCTGTTACAGCTTCAGGTTTTGATGACGAAAGACAAGAGTTAATTAAAGGTGGTTTTTCAGACTATATTCGAAAACCATTTAGGGAACAAGAATTATTGGAAGTACTAGCCAAACAAATTGGAATAACTTTTATTTATGAACAAAACGAATCAGAAAAAAAGACACAAGAACGCACAATTGTGAGCGAAAAAATGCTATTAAATGTGTTAAAGAAATTGAAAAAAACAGAAAAACAACAATTTATTGATGCTCTTGATGTCTTAGATATGCAAGCAATAATTAGTGTTACAAAAAACGTACTTATAGACGAAGATTTAAAATTGGAGTTACAAACTCAGGCTGAAAATTCTAATTTTAGCTATTTCATTGGCTTGTCTGAAAAGTTAGATGAAGAGTAAAAGGAATTTTGGCTCTAAGCTTCGGTATACTAATGCGGAGCGCTGGTCGAAAAACTCCCCCTTTAGCCGAAGTCTTTGAATACGATGATACTAGATCATCAAAGGGGGCAGGGGATGTCAAGAGAAATGATGTAGTGATGGATGAGAAATGAGGAATTGACCTTTGCCATATTTTTGTTTTTGCTGAGCGTTTTTGTTTTCGAGTTTACATCCCCCTTTATCCCCCTTCAAGTTCGGCTTGTCTTTATGGCTTATTTGGTTGGCGTAAGGGGGAGTTTGGTGCAGATCGCTATGGTTGATTAGTGCAAGCGTTTTCAATTCAAAATTAAGCATTCAAAATTAAGCATTCAAAATTCAGAATTTTGAATGCTTGCTCCATGCTTTAAAACGGTAAATCATCATCTGCTGCATCAAAATCAGGCACAGATGTTCCTTTAATCTGAGCTGCTTTAGCATTCCACTCTTCATCAACTTTTGGAGTAAAACCACCACCTTGTTGCCCATCGGCAGGCTTAGCATCATAGGCTTTAGCATCGGTGTACCAACGACCATTATATTCTCTCGATTCAATATCAAGATTAAAGGTGTATTCGTTTCCTGTGCTTAACCCAAATTGGTCAATTTTGTCTCCCCAAATACTTAAACAAACTTTTTTAGGGTATTGAGATTTGGTTTCAACAATAACTTCTTGTTTACGCCAAGTTCCATTTCTGCCTTGACCGTTAATTTCTGGGTTAATTTGAACTACAGTTGCTTTAAATTCGAGTGCCATGTTAAACTTTAATTAAATGAATATTTGCTGAAAAATAGAAAATTTACCCGTGTTTAAAAGGTCTTTTTATTGGGAATTTGAAAGCAAGTTTAATTGGCACGAACTTTGTCAAAGTTTATCAGAATAGTCTAATTAAACGATAATTTTTATGATAGATCGCTTAAAATTTGCTTTGAGAGCTATGCAAATGGTTTCTCGCTCCCAAGAAGTTACTGCTAATAATTTGGCCAATATAAATACGCCAGGTTTTAAGCGCGATAAATTGTTCTTTGAAGCGTTTCAAGCGAAAATTCATGATCAAGCTGTTCAAGATCCTCAGGCCTATCAACGGATTAACTTGGAAGCAGGCAGTTTAGAACAAACAGGTAACGATTTTGATTTTGCCATTTCTGGAGAAGGTTTTTTTCAAGTGAATTACGAAGGTGAAAACATGTTAAGCCGTAACGGCAGGTTTCATTTAGACGGAGAAGGCTTTTTAAGAGATGAAAACGGTGGATTCGTTCAAGGTTCTGGAGGAGATATCTTTTTACCTCAATTATTAAATTCAAATGCACTACAATCAAACAATCTAAAATTTGAAGTGGGCCAAGACGGAACTATTCGAATCAATGAAGATATTGTTGACCAAATTCAACTCATGAAAGTTGAAGATGTTGAACAACTCGAGAGAAAAACAAATTCCTATTTAGGTGTCAAAGATGGATACATGGCTGATGTGGACACAACGAGTAAGATTAGTCATGGATATTATGAAGCAGGAAATGTTAACCCGCTTGAGGAAATGATTTCCATGACAACTAACATGCGTCTTTTCGAAGCTCAGCAAAGAAATATGCGAGCTATGGACGATAATTTAGGCCGCGTTACAAGCGGTTTAAGCCGATTTCAATAAATAAACAATAAGGAAAGCAATCTATGTTCAGAGCATTAAGAACCGCCGCATTAGGCATGAGCGCCCAACAACTTTCGGTAGATAACATTGCAAATAACCTTGCAAACGTAAATACACAAGGCTATAAGCGAACACAAATCGCATTTCAGGATTTATTCTATCAAACCTTGGCTGCATCAAGAATGGGTGCTTCTGCAAATAATGTGAGTAACGATTCTCCTGAATTGCAAGTTGGCCATGGTTCTAGACCTGTAGCTACCATTAGAAATTTTAGCCAAGGCACCATGGAAGAATCTGGAAATCCATTGGATTTAGCCATTAATGGGATTGGATTTTTTCAAATATCAAGACCTGATGGAACCGTTGCCTATTCAAGAGATGGGAGTTTCACGCTAAACTCACAAGGGATGTTAGTAAACTCCTCTGGTTTACCGTTAGCTGATCAAATTGAAATACCTCAAGATGCTGTTTCTATTAAGATTACTCAAGATGGGAATGTTGCCGCTATGGTTCAGGGTCAAAACAGTGCCGTAGATTTGGGCCAAATTGAATTGGCTAAATTTATTAATCCAGGTGGATTGCGCGCACTTGGTGATAATTTATTTGAAGCAACCGATTCTTCAGGCGATCCTTTTTTAGGGCTTCCTGGCGGAGAAGGATTTGGTGGAGTTATGCAAGGATTTACTGAAAACTCAAACGTTGATATTGTAAATGAAATGGTTCGTTTAATTGTAGCTCAAAGAGCGTATGAAACCAACTCAAAAATGGTTACAACTGCTGAAGAAATGATGGGAATAACAAACAGTATCAAACGTTAATAGTTTTCTTTTCAAACAATGAATACTCTGATTTTTCTTATTGGTTTATTTCTGCTACAAAGTCTGGATAATTTCCATAAAGGAAAGGATGTATCTATTGATGGTGATAAAAAATCACTAATTGTTGGAAAAGTAAAAGAAATGGTTTCTTCCGTTTACACTGATGATAGCTTTCGTTTTGACATCTCATTAAAACGACTTCCATCTTCATTGGACGGAAATAATATTGTGATTAAATCAGTTCGGCCCACAAATGATGGAATCCCAAGAGGTTATACTGTTTTTGATGTGAATTATGAACGGAACGGCAATGAGCGAGTGGCAAAAGTTCAATTTCTCATTCAAGTTTCACAATTGTTACCTGTTCCTTTAGCTCGTTTAGAAAGTGGAACACCTCTATCAGCTGATTTATTTGCTATGCAATGGATTGATATCACAAATTTGCGTGGAATTGTTGTAGAAAATGTAAATGATGTTGATGGAATGGTTACGGCAAGTTTGCTTAAAAGTGGTTATCCAATTCGTCCAACAGATTTAACAAATCCTCCCATTATTAAAGCTGGAGAATCTGTTACAATGACCTTTTCTCAAGAAGGAATTGCATTAAGTCTTCCCGTTACGTGTAGAGTTTCTGCCGCTAAAGGTGAGTTCATAAACGTTTGGTGCGATAAAACACGCAAAACATACAAAGTAAAAGTCATTTCTTCTCAAATTGTTGCCTGGGAACAAACATTATGAAACATTTTATTCTGCTCTTTTTGAGTGTATTTATTCTTCAGGTTCAAGTTGGATCGTCACAATTTTCTTTATATCAAGATTATAAAGCTCGGAAAATTGGGGATTTAGTAACAATCGTTTTACAAGAAAATATTACAGGTTCGTCATCTGCCGATAACTCAAATAAATCAGGAGTAAATGGTGGTGCAACAGGTTCAGTAACTGGAAATTTAGCTCCTTTCCTTCCTTTATTTGGAGCAAACGCAGCAGTTGATTATCAATCGAATGATCGAAATGCAGCCGCACAAAGTAATTTATTAAGGGGTACGGTTAGTGCACGAATTGAAGAGATTTTACCAAATGGTGATTTGTATTTAGTTGGAATGCGTAGTAATGAAGTAAATGGAGAGTTATACAAACTTGAAATTAAAGGCTACATCCGAACCAATGATATTGATTCCTATAATGTGGTGGCTTCATACAAAATCGCCAATGCAGAAATTGTTTATGTAAAAAAAGAGAGTTCTGAGAAATTAGCGGATAGAAGTCAGTTCTGGCAAAAGGTAATTTGGGTCACAATAGGCATTGGACTTGGCGTTGCCGCTTATGTTGGAGTTTTTTAAAAGAGAAATGAATATGAAAACAAAAATTTTGAGTACTTCTTTTTTACTTGGTTCACTGTTACTTTTGGTTTCAGTGAACTCCGCTTTTTGTCAGACCAAAATTAGAGATATTACAAAAGTATTAGGTGCTAACGAGCGAACTTTAATAGGATATGGACTTGTAACAGGATTAGACAGAACGGGTGATAGAACCATTCGAAGACAAGGTGCAGCATTTACGGTTCAATCGATAGCTAATATGCTTCAAAATTTCGGAATCAATGTTGATCCTGATATGATGAGGACTAGAAACGTGGCAGCAGTTATGGTTACGGCTAAGATTTCACCTTACAATGCCTATGGAAGTGCCGTTGATGTTACTGTTTCTTCTCTTGGAGATGCAACAAGTCTTGCAGGTGGAATTCTTTTACAAACACCATTAACTGATCCTGAAGACAAAGATTATTATGTAAAAGCTCAAGGTTCTATCATTGTTGGTGGAATAAGCGCAGAAACCGATGGTGCAAGAGTTTCACAAAATTTGACTTTAACTGGTACTGTTCCAAATGGCGGGCAAGTTATATCAAATTCATCTTTTCAGCTAAATAGAAGATCGCCATTAGGCCTTATTTTGGTAAATCCATCGTATGCAAACGCTGAGAAAATTGCCAATGCTGTAAATTTGTTTGCTGATGAACCAATTGCGAAAATTCATAATGCTGGTTTAATAAATGTAACTTGGCCTGCAACTTTAACGGATGTTTCAGATTTAAACCGATTTGTAAGTCAGATTTTTGAGCTTCGAATTGATATGGAAGTTCCTGCACGCGTTGTAATTAACGAAAGAACTGGAACAATTGTAGCTGGTGGAGATGTCAGAATTGGTGAAGTCTTAGTTAGCCATGGCAATATTCGCATTGCAACGCAGCAAACGCCGTTTGTTTCTCAGCCATCCCCCTTAAGTATTGGTGGAAATACGGTATCAGGATCTGTTGGTGGAGCACAAATAACAGAAGGCCCTAGTAACACGTTTGTTCTTGAACCCAATACAAATGTTACTTCGTTGGCAGCTGCTTTAAATGCAGTTGGTTTATCACCAAGAGATATTATCGCCATATTTCAGGCAATTCATCAAGCTGGCGCTTTAAAGGGCGAATTAGTGATTATGTAATCGATTTTTTCTCAATAAATGCGAAAGAAAGAGAGTAAGAAAAAGTATGGAAATTAAACCGTTAAGAGGAAACTTTAATCTCGCTGAGGCTAAACTAGATAAGCTTGAGAAAAAAAAGCAAGACACAGCTATGGAATTTGAACGTATGTTTGCACGACATTTGGTTGAGGAAATGACTAAAGGTAGCTTCAAAATGTCCGATAATGCGATAGGTGCAAGTTCATTCGCAATGTACCGTGAACATATCACTGAAACATTAGCAAATGAAATTGCAAGCCAAAAAACACTCGGAATGGCCGATTTGGTAATGAAACATTGGAAAATTAAAACGGAAGAAAGCTAAAAGGTCTTTAAATGGCAATTATTTATAATATGCCCGTAATCAAAGATTTATTAAAAAATCTTACGGATCATTTTGAAACAGCCTCAGAATTACTTTCTACACAAATTCAATGTGTTGTTAAACATCGCTTAGAAGAACTTCAAGAAGCAATTGAACAACAAAATGCGGTTAATTCGACTATAAACGCATTAGAAGATGAATTAAGACAAGCCTTAATTTTAAGTTTTAATTCTATTAAAGTTAAAACGAAGTCCTACACATTACCGAATTTGATGCCTTATTGTGATCCGTCAGATCATGAATTAACAGATTTGCGCGATGGTTTAAAAGCAGCGATTCAGAAAACTCAGACAAAACAAGTACATTTACTTCAATTGTTGCAGTTTGCTCAAGACCACGTAGCTGACACAATGAGAGCAATTTTTCAACTCTCTGATGGTCATTCAACTCACTATAAATCCACAGGAAAAAAAGCAACATCAAATGTAGCTTCAAAATTGATTAATCAAACCGTTTAACGAAAGAACAATCAGCAATGCGCGAATTACTCGAAATCGGAAAACGTGGCATGTTTGCCAATCAGAAATCACTTGAAGTGGTAGGGCAAAATGTTGCTAATGCAAATACTCCCGGTTACTCGCGTCAACGTGTTGAGCTAGAAGCAATTGAATTTAGAAAAGGTGGTCTCTCTGTTGGCTTGGGAGTAAACGTTGAAACAGTTAAGCAACTTCGTGATACTCTTGTAGAAACTCAGATACAATCAAAAGAAGGGGATTTGGGCGGATATAATGAACAAATTAAATTGTACGAACAACTAGAAGTTCTTTTTGCAACGGGTTCTGACAACGATTTAGATAAACTCATAACCAAATTCTTCAATTCCTTTTCAGAATTGTCGAATAATCCTGAGAGTTTGGCTTTAAGGGAAAGTGTAGTGTTTTCAGCACAAAACATGACTTCACGATTTAATGAAATTTCAGCCAATTTAGATGCAATAAAAGATTCCCTTTCAAAAGAATCTACTACATTAGTTGGTGAAGTGAATCGATTAACATCGGATATTGCAAAATTAAACGTTCAAATTGCAAATGTATCAGGAACAGGACAAGCAGATAATAAAGCGCTCGATTTACGAGCTATGCGTCTAAATGAGCTTTCTAAACTTGTAGCTATTAATACGATTTATAGTAATAATGGATCAGTAGAAGTTCGAATCGGTAATTTAGTGGTTGTTCAGCACGACAGAGTATTTAATGTTGAGCCTGAAATTGATAGCACAAATAACGCTCTTCGACTTCGTTTAAATAATGGTAGGACCCTAAAGAATGTTGGCGGTAAATTAGGTGCAATGATTGATTCTTATGAAACAACTTTACCGGGTTTCAAAACAAAAGTAGATACATTAGCGTCAAATTTAGTATCTAAAGTAAATCAGGTACATGTTAATGGGTTCAACTTAAATGATACCACAGGAATTGAGTTTTTTAATCCAAGTGGAACAACAGCTTCAACAATTGCTTTAAATTCACAAATCGTTGATAGTGTAAGTTTAATTGCTGCTTCTGATACTTCCGGTGCACTGGGTAACAATACCGCTGCAAGACAAATATTTACTTTGCTAGATAGTTCAAGTGCAGTTGGCGATAAGTCGTTTATAGAATATAGTCTAAGTATAGCTGCTGAAACAGGATTTACGATAAGCTCATTACGAACACAAGTAGAATCGGTTAGTTCATCCAAATTGATGCTAGAGAATCAAAAACTTGATGCCTCAGGCGTAAATATGGACGAAGAACTGGCAAATATGATTAAGTTTCAAAATGCTTATCAGGCTTCTGCTAGAGTAATTGCTTCAGTGCAAGTTATGTATGATACCGTTTTGAGCTTGGTTTGACAGAATGGAATTCAGAGGAAATAAGGTAAAAAAATGAGAATTACTACAAATGGAATGCTTGAATCTATGTTAACGGAGTTAAACCGTAACAGAAGCAAGTATGCTGAATTAACCACTCAAATTGCAACTGCCAAACGAGTTAACAAACCATCTGACGATGCAATCGCATTTTCAAATGGAGAAGAAAAAAAGACGGTAATTCAAAGAAATGAGCAATTTCAGTCCAATTTGGCTAGTGGAATAGAACAAGCACAAGTCGCCGATGAAACGATTGGCCGAATGTTAGATGAATTATATCAGCTAAAAACACTAGCAACAAAAGGAGCGAATGGCGCCGCTTTAACAGATGGCGACATGGAAATTCTAGGCGAAAACGTTGCTGCAATTAGAACGAAATTAACAGAATATGGCAATACTCAGTTAAATGGACGCTATATTTTTGGTGGAACACGCACACAAACTCCACCGTTCGAGGAGCAGGCTGGTTCTGTAGTGTATAATGGGAATTCACAAAATTTAGTAATTACTGCGAGTCAGAGTAATACCGTTAATGTGGGTGTTAATGGTGATGCTCTATTTAATTATAATGGGGAAAGTGTATTCGACATGGTAAATCGCATCGAAACCGCTCTTAATAATCATGATGCACAAGCAGTTAATGCTGAATTAGAAAATATCAATTTATCGGTTGAATATTTAGGTCGTATGGGTGGACGTATAGGAAACGCTATAAATCAAATGCAATTTGCATTTGAACAGTTTGAATCAGTAAATATTAATTTGAATTCACAAGTAAGCAGATTATTAGACACCGATTTTGCAGAAGCTGCGACTAAACTTCAAGCATTAGATACGGCTTATCAGGCCGCTTTAAGTCTAACTTCGCGAATGTCTCAATTATCATTGCTCAATTATATTTAACAGATTTCTAGTACATTGGGCTTATCAGAAGGAAATTAACTTAATAAACATGGCTTTAACACAAGAAATGCTATCTATTCAATCAAAATTATTTGGCTCATTTGATGTTGATGAACGAACAGTAATGAAATTTTCAGAGGGGATTCCTGGCTTAGAAACAATAAAGGATTATGCCATGGTTACTTTTGAGGAATACGCACCAATTGTATGGATGATTTCAACAGATGGGGTGTATCATTTTCCTTTAGTGTTGTATAAAACAATAGATTTTAATGATTTTGATAGAGAATCGCAGCAATTTTATAAAATTCAGTTAGATAAGTATTTAGCAAAAAATGAGAACAAGAATGCCTATATCATTCTCAAACTAGATAGTTCTGTTCAAACTGTAAGTTTACGATCTCCAATAGTTATAGACCCGGTAAAACAAACAGGAAAACAACTAATTTTGGAATCAATTTCTCAGGAAAGTGGAGATTTCTAAATGTTGGTCTTGTCACGTAAGGAGAATGAAAAAATCCGAATTGGGTCTGATATAACGATAACTATATATGAAGTTAAAGGTAATCAAGTAAAAATTGGAATTGATGCCCCTAAAGAAATTGGCATTTTGAGGGGTGAATTATATGAGCAAGTTAAACAATCGAATCAGAATAGTCTTCTATCTGAAAAGCCTGAACTTGGTCAGATTCCATTATTCATAAAAATGAAAAATAAAGTTGATAAAACAGATGGATGAAAAGCTACTCGAATCAGGATTAAAAGCGTTAGAGTCACATGATTATTCCAATGCACTTAATATAGCCATAGAAATTCAAACGAAATTCCCAAGTGAATCAGAAGGGTATCATCTAGAGGGATTAACTTATCAAAGTGAGCAAAAATGGATAGAGTCGGTTCACTCATTTTCAAAGGCATTAGGAGAGTCTCCGTACGATCCGAATTTATACAATTTTAGAGGATTTGCTTATCTGAATATGGGCGAAATGAGTATGGCGGAAAGAGATTTTAAAGAAGCCATTGAATTAGAAGATTTTGAGCCTGCACATAGAAATTATGTATTGTGGTTAATTGTAAACGACAGAATTGACGAAGGAATTGAATATCTAACGAATAGAATTCAAACCAAACAAGAAGATGCTGATAATTTCTTAATGATGGGAGATTTGCTATCTAGAGCAGGTTATACAGAAAATGCAGCAACCTATTATACTAAAGCGGAAGAAATAGCTAGCAAAAAAAATTAACAACACGTTCTGGTAAAAATCAAATTCATGCTTCAAAAATTACCTATTTCAGTTTGTTTAATCGTAAAAAATGAAGAAGCGTATCTTGATGCTTGTTTAAAATCAGTAAAAGATTGGGTAAATGAAATTATTGTTGTTGATACGGGTTCAACAGATAGCACAGTTGAAATTGCCAAAGAAAATGGAGCTAAAATAAGCTATTTTGAATGGATTGGAGATTTTGCAGCGGCAAGAAATGAGTCATTATCTTTAGCAACAAATCCATTTATTTTGCAACTAGATGCTGATGAAGAAATTATACCTAGTTCTATAGATTGGTTTAAAAGCGAATATCCGTATAAAGAATATGATGGATACTACTCTATATTACATAATCTCAGAGATGCCTCATCAGAGGAAATACTAGTTAGTCACAGATTGATACGATTTTTTAGAAATCATCCAGAAATTAGATTTAAGAATAAAATTCATGAAAATATTATGATCCAAAGCGGCAGAACGACTACAAGTAAAATCGAAATTCTGCATAAAGGATATGGCAAAGAAATAAACACATCTACAAAAACAAAAAGAAATATGGATTTACTCTTAGCCAATTTAAAAGAGAATCCTCACGACCCTTATACCCATTATTATTTATCTCAAAGTTATTCAGCATTAGGAAGAACAGCTGATGCCTATAAAGCCTGTGTTAAATCCTTAAAACTGGGAATCAGTTTTCCAGTAAGAAGTCATGTTTACCGTGTAATTTTTATGTACTTGGCAAATACTAAAAAAGTAGATGAATTCGAAAGGATGGAAAAAACACTAGTAAATCACAAATACTTCCCAGAAATAATCTTTTATAAAGCTCTTCTATTTTATAAATTAGGACACATAGAGCAAGCAAGCATAATTTTTCACGAGTTTATTGATATGGCTAATAAACCTGAAGAAAATAAAAAAATAGGAGATGAAAATTACATACTGCTTACCAATTACGTGATGGCTCTATCCAATTTAGCAATGATTGAGCATGCTAAAAATAATATTAATCTCTCCCTTGAGTATTTGTATAAGGCATTGAACTTAAGCCCAATGTCAACTTTTTTGTACAGCATGATAGCTAGAAGTGAAGTAATTAGAAATAATAAACAAAAAGCTATTGAAATTTTGGAAAACGCCATTACTATATTTGATAAACAATTAATGAACCTACAACAGAAAGACTTGATTAGTGAATATCAACGAATGATTAAAAAAATTCGAGAATCTTGATAATTATTTTTGAATTTATTGAACTATTTCCGTTATTTACTGTTCTAATTCCCTGCAGATAGCTAAATTACGTCGAATTTGTTTCGGCAGACTAACAAACATGGGCAAATTAAACTTATGAGTGATCTTTTTATATTAATAGTAGATGATTCTCCTACAATGAGAAGAATTATTAAAAACACCCTTGAACGACTCGGGCATCGAGAGTCTGTTGAAGCGAGCAACGGAAAAGAAGCTCTTCAGCAATTAGAAGAGCATCCAATAAATTTTATTATAACAGATTGGAATATGCCTGAAATGAATGGTCTTGAGTTTGTTACAGAACTGAGAACAACGCCAGAATATGCGAAAATACCAGTTCTTATGATTACAACTAGAGGAATGAAAGATGATGTATTACAAGCTGTTCAAGCAGGTGTAAACAACTACGTTGTTAAGCCATTTACACCAGAAACACTCGAACAAAAAATGAATAAACTTCTTGCTTAAGCTATTGCTATGTGAGTTATCAAATGGAATCAAGTATGATAAAAAATGACGATTACGGTGAAATTATAACCCGAATAAAGCAAATAAAAAGTCTTTTTGCTTTTGGTGAAGGAATTTTACCCTTTTTAGAAGAATTGTTTGTCTTTCTCCGTGAAGTTTCGCCACTTTTAAATGATGTTTCTGAATCAATTATGAATACAACTGGTTTAATGCCAGATGCTGCTAGTGAATTAGATACAGCCGTTGCAGAAACAACGGATGCAACCTATCAAATAATGAATCGAGTTGAGCAAATCATGTCTCATGTTGATACCTTAGAAATGGGTGCAAACCCAGAAGATATGGAAGCGGCTATGATGTTAGGCGAAATAAGAAATGATGCAATCGCAATTATGACTGCGTTGCAATTTCATGATATTGTTTCACAGAAACTGGTTCATGTAAGAAAAGTAATGGCAGAAATTCAGATTAAGATGCTTCAATTATTCACAAGAGTGTATGAATTACATATTGAAGACGAGATTAAAGAGAATATTCTATCAACATTTGGAGTTAATATTGAAAAATTCCACAATATGATGGAAAAGAAAATTAATGTTGATTCAAGAATGACAGCTGATTCTCCTGCACCTGAGTCACCTATAAAAGTTCAGGCACCACAAACATCAGCGTTTAATCAAAATGATATCGATGATTTGTTTGGGTAAAACGAACTAACATTGATTTAAAAATAAAAAGCCAGCAAATGTTGATCGTATTTGGTGGCTTTTTTTATAAGGATTATGAACGCTACGAATACCTCTCGTGTAATGCTCTTACGGCATCAATTATAGCAGAAGATATCTCATTAATATGTAAAATTTGATCAACAGCCCCTAATTTTATGGCCTCTTTAGGCATTCCATAAACAACACAACTATCTTCATTTTGTGCGATATTATGTGCTCCTTTGTCATGCATCTCTTTCATGCCAATTGAGCCATCTCCGCCCATACCCGTTAACATTACACCAATTGTATTATTGCCAGCAACCGAAGCAACAGAGTGAAATAATACATCAACAGAAGGTCTATGATGATGAACCATGGGACCTTCTTTAACCTGAACAAAATAGTCTGAACCACTTTTTTTCAAAAGCATGTGATAATTTCCAGGCGCAATTAAAACTCTTCCCATTAAAACACGATCACCGTCTTCCGCCTCTTTAACGTCTAAGGGTACTAGTGAATTTAAGCGTTCAGCAAATGCAGTTGTGAATTTAGGAGGCATGTGCTGTACTATAACAATTCCTGGGGAATCAGCAGGGAGACCCATTAAGACTTGTTTTAAAGCTTCAGTACCCCCTGTGGAAGCTCCCATTGCAATAATTTTATCTGTAGTATGCTTTAGGCCACCTAGATTTAAAGGAGTATTAATCTCAGGAGGTTTTTGAGGAATAACAGGTGGTTCAAAAAGATGTTTGTTTTTCATGTTGGCTTTTGCTGCAGCTCTAATAACTCGAGCTAATTGCAAGGTTAAATCACCAACTGAATAGGAACCACCAGGTTTACAAAGAACTTCTACCGCCCCAGATTCTAAGGCTACCATTGCAAGATCACTACCTTGTTTTGTAAGTGAGCTAATTATGATTACAGGTTTAGGGAAGAATCGCATTATCTTTTTTAAGAATGTAATTCCATCCATACGAGGCATTTCCACATCAAGCGTAATTACGTCGGGGTTCAGACGTACAATCTTGTCTCGGGCAACATAAGGGTCTATTGCGGAGCCTACAACCTGAATATCCGGGTACTTATTTAGATCTTCAGTTAATTTTTTTCTAACTATTGCGGAGTCGTCAACGACAAATACCCGGATCATAATTATTTTCGATTATATGGTGAAATAGTCATTAGTCGCCCTTCGGCAACAAAGTAGATAGTCCAATGTTCGTCTGTATTATCAGATTCAGTAATTGAATTTGGGTCTAGAATTTCAGGAATCGATAGGTTGCAAGTTGCATTTGGATCTACTCTAACCAGATAATTTCCACCAATTATGTTTGCCGTTTCACAAGCCATAGACTCAATATGTTCCTGCATTAACTCATCTTGAGTTATGCCCATAAAGTTCATGGCCATTTCGGATAATAATTGAGGATCTATAGTGAAGTGAAGGTAAAAATCGGTATTAAAGTGAATTCCAACGTGAATAGAATTACGTGAAATTTCACCGATTGAAACTTTTTTGCCATCATCATCTAAGTCTGGAAAAATGAAAAACATATCCGTCATTATCTCATCAATGACTGTAATAATAATTTCTTTGTTATTTAAATTAAGCATTTGAGTATCCTAAAATTTTTAAAACATCTGCGCCTATTTGTTCTGGGCGGAACGGTTTTGTTATATAATCGGCTGCACCGATATCAAGAGCTCTTTGAACTACATCATCTCTACCTTCGGTAGAAATTACGATTACTGGAATTGAACGTAAGACTTCGTCATCTTTGAGGTATTCAATAAATGTTAAGCCATCCATAATCGGCATATTTAAATCGGTTAGGATTAAATCAATCCAATGTGCACGTGCCTCAATCAATCCTTCTGCACCATTCCCTGCCTCAAATAATTCGCCAACATCAACACCTGACATTCGGATGGTCTTGATTATAACTTTTCGCATTACGGGGGAATCATCAACAATTAAAAAATTAAAAGCCATTTTTTTATCCGTTTATTTGATTGTACTGGTGTAGGTTATCATTTCTTCTTTGTTCACATCAAGAAGAATACTTCCTGTTGCTACATCTATTCTAACGGTTCTGTGTACTCTACCACCTACATGTTCATTTCGAATGAGAAGTCCTTCTTGCCAAAGTATTTTTCTGAGTGCTACATAATTTCTTTTACCGATATTAAAATAGTCTTCACGATCAAAAACCTGAGCTCCACCAAAAACACTAATGCTCATAGTCGCTTTTTTAGCACCCATAGCAAGACATTTTTTGATTAAAATTGGCACCCCTGTGTCCATGTATTTATATGGATTAAAAGAGATTGAATTTTTAGTCATTTTTTCAATATTCGAATCTGGAAGCATAACATGAATCATTCCAGATACTTGTACGGTTGGGTCATATACTAATACAGCAATACATGAGCCAAGTGAGTAGGTAATTAATGTATCTTTAACATTATTACTAACTGCTAAATCGGAGATGCCGATGGTAATTTTGGTGTTTTTTACAACACTTTCAAGCTTCATTCATCACCCGTTTAATCTTCGGTAAATTGTTGGTTTTATCATTGTTAGATTATGTTTTATAGCACTCAAACTTTCAGAATGCCCATTTATAAAATAACCGTTGTTCGATAATTTTGTACAAAGTAAACTTACAATTTTTTCTTTCGTCGGATTATCGAAATAAATCATCACATTTCGGCAAAAAATGATATCAAATGTTTCATTTTGTTGAAGTGATTCAAGCAAATTATGTTTTGCATACGTAATTTTTTCTCTTAAAGCAGGTTTTACCTTAACTAAATCTGCAAAGTCACTTTTCCCTCGTTGAAAATACTTGCGCTTTAGTGTATCTGGCATTCCATCGAGTTCTTCTAGAGGATAGATACCTTTTTTTGCTTTTTCTAATACAGTAACTGAAATATCACTTGCAAAAACAGAAAAAGTAACTCCTGGAAAAGAATGTAATGCTTCCATCATCGAAATACCAATAGAATAAGGCTCTTCTCCACTTGAACTTGCAGCGCTCCATATTTTGATGTGTTTTAAACCATGAGTTTTAACAAGAGTTGGTAAAATCGTTTCTGTTAAATAGTTGAAGTGAGCATCTTCGCGAAAAAAGAAAGTATGATTAGTAGATATTGAGTCTAAAACCAATTCTAATGTTTTACCATTTTTCTCACTCTGTAGTTTGTTGAATAAATCGTCATAGCCATTAATATGATTCTTTCTCATCAACTTGCCAATGCGAGTTTGAACCAGACAACGTTTAGCATCTGTGAGATTTATTCCTGCCTCTTTGTAAATTAACTCTTTAAGATAGCGGAACTCTTTATCTGCAATCACAAAGTGTTTAAATTCAAAAGGGTCAGTTTTGCTCATATAATTGGTTCTTAACTAATTTTGAATCATTACTAACTGTCGGCTTGTCAATATTTTATCAATATCGAGTAAAGTAATAACTTTTTGACTTAATTTTGCAATACCCAAGATAAAGTCTGTATCTAAATCAACTCCAAATGCAGGTGTGTCTTCAATCATACTATCATCAAGGTTAATTACTTCAGAAACAGAATCGACAACGATACCTAAAAATTGACTACCACCTTTATGGGAAATTTCAACAATAATGATTGGTGTTCTTGCGTCATCATCTCTTTGTTCTAACCCAAAACGTTTACGTAAATCAATTACAGGATGTACTTTACCTCTTAGATTAATCACACCACGTACAAATTCAGGAGTTCTTGGAACTCTTGTAATACTCATCATTCCAATAATTTCTTTAACGCTAAGAATGTATAAACCGTAATCTTCGCCAGCTAAGGTAAAGGTGATATACTTTCCGGCATGAGCTCTAGCTTGCTGAACATCAGCTACTTCAGTCCGCTTAATAGAATCGATGTGTTTGTCTTTCATTACTTCTGATTGAAGAATCAACGCTTCTTCTTCTGAGATTTTATTTGAACTGGATAAAGTTGGATCATTTTCAATTTCGGCAAGTAATGCCTTCATTTCATCCGTTAAATCATGTAGTTTGTTTGCCATAAGATAATTCCTGATTTACTATTAGTCTTTATACGATCTTCCTGATTTAGGTAACAAAGTTGGAACATCAATGATTAAGCCTACTGTTCCATCCGATAATATTGCACCTCCAGCTAAGCCTGCAAGATTACTTAAACTTTCACCAAGGGATTTAATAACAATTTCTTGTTTGTCTAACATTTTATCCACTAATAAAGCTGCTTCTTGTTTATCACTTTCAACAATGATAATGAGACCTTCCCATGGTTTTTCAACTGCAGTATTAATTCCAAAATATTTCCCAACACGAATAAGAGGCATAACTTTATTGCGAATAAATACGGTTTCGCCTTTTCCAGCAATTTTATTGAGTTGCTCTTTTTTAACAACAAGAGATTCTTTAATGCTAATTGTAGGTAAAATATATTTTTCAGAACCAATTTCGATGATAACTCCATCAATAATGGCTAGAGTTAGGGGTAAGCGCAGTGAAAACGTTGTGCCTTTACCTAGTTTCGTTTGAATGTCGATATTCCCACGAAGACTAGTAATCGCTCGTTTAACCACATCCATTCCTACACCACGGCCAGATACATCAGTGACAACTTCACTTGTCGAAAATCCTGAGGCAAAGATGAAGTTTAGAATTTCTTCTTCTGAATGCTTCACTCCTAATTGTGTAATACCTTTTGAAATGGCTTTAGATAGAATTTTTGATGAGTCTATGCCATTTCCATCATCAGTAACATCAATTACTACCATACCACCTTTGTAGAAGGCATTTAAGGTTATGGTACCTGTCTCATTTTTACCTCTTGATTTTCGAACTTGAGGGCTTTCAATTCCATGGTCACAATTGTTTCGAATCATGTGCACTAGTGGGTCATACAATTCGTCAACCATATTTCGGTCAATTTCAGTATCTTCACCGAATACTTCTAGTACAATTTTTTTCCCAGATTTTCGAGCTAAATCGCGAACAATCCGGTGCATTTTCTGGAAGGTATCTTTAATGGGCACCATGCGCAATGACATGGATAAATCTTGAAGATTGTTTGTAATACGTTTGAGTTGCCCAACATCTTGCTGTAATCGTTTATCAATACTTGCTTTTACAACATTATTCTGAACAACCATGTTTTGAGTTACAACAAGTTCGCCAACAAGATCAATAAGGGAATCCATTTTTAAGGTACTTACACGCAAAGTAGAGTCTTTAACTCCACCCATTGCTCTTGTACCTAATATTTTGTCTGAATCCTCTAATTTTGCAGTATTTTTTTTGAATGCAGATGTCTCGTTTTGATTAGACTTTGAAAAGGTGTGGTCTAGTTTTGGCTTAATAGGTTGTGAAAGTGAACCCTTATTTATATTTGGTGAAACGTTTTCACTATTATTCTTTTGAGATGGAGTCTTCTCGTGAGAATCAAGCGTGCCAGAACGTGCTCTTTCCACAAGTTCTGCAAAACTGTTTAAATCGACAGTGTGTCCTTTATAATTTCCGGTTTCAATTGCATCAAGCAAAGCAGAAATCATGCTTTTTAAGGCGTCAATCCCTTTAAAAATGGCATCAGCTAGCGATGCACTGTATGCTAATTTCCCTTTCCTAACCTCATCAAGTACATCCTCGTACATGTGTGAAAAATTATTGATGTCAGTTAGGTTTAAAAAGCCTGCTACGCCTTTAATAGTATGGAAGGGTCTGAATACGGAATCAATGATTGTTAAGTCAGTTGGAGAAGATTCCCAATCTATAAGACCATTTTCTATCATTTGAATATGTTCAGCTGTCTCATCAATAAAGCCTTGAAGCAATTCTTCGTCATCTTTTAAAGTTTGATTGATAAGTTTGAAATCATCAAAAGTTTTAAAATAATGATGACTAACAACTGCTTTAACTACTTCTTGTTGTTTTTCTTGAACTGGTTTCTCTTTAGGAGTTTCTTCAGAAATATGTGTAGGCTTTTTAATAGGATTAGAGGGGGCATTTTTCAACTTAACAACTGGTGCATCTAATTCAATGGTATGAGATTCGACAATGTCTTCATGAGTTGCATCTTCATTGTATTCGTTCTGTTTTTTTGCAAATTCTACATCAGTAACATATTCAGATTCTGAGTGAGCTATTTGGAGTTGCTCAATTGCGGCATTTAATTCATTTATACCAACAGAATTTGACTCATATTCATCTAAAATAAGTCGTTCAACAACAGACCTTACTTGAAGAATGTATTCCTGAATAGGTTGTTCATGCAACTCATCCAGAAGTTTTAATATTTCTCCAAGAGCCTGAATATCATCGGCTTCAAGTAAAACAATTTTACTTGCTAATGAGTTGAGTATGTCGGATGGATTTTTACTGATGGTCTGCATAGATTATTCATCAAAATCGTCTAAACGAAGTTTTTTTAATTTATTTCGAATGGTTCTATCGGAAATGCCAAGAAGTTCAGCCGCTTCCTTTTGATTGCCGTTTGTACGTTCTAATGCTTGCTTTATTAATTTCAACTCCATTTCTTCTATTGGAATTAAGGGTAATTCAGCATCAGAATCAAGTTCATCCGATAATTCTAAGTTAGAAAATAAACTGTTTTGTATGTGTTCAAATGTAATATTTTTTGAATTTCCCGACATTAAAACACCACGTTGAATTACATTATTTAATTCCCGAACATTACCATGCCATTGTTGCTTACTTAGATAGGTTAAAACATCAGTTGTGAGCTCTTTTTCACCCATTCCATATTCGAGAGCAAATTTATCTACGAAATAGGTAGATAATGCTAAAATATCGCTACTTCGCTCTCTTAAAGGTGGAATAATAAGTGGGAAAACATTAAGACGATAAAATAAGTCTGATCTAAATTGGCCTTCTTTAATGCTTTTTCCAATATTTCTATTTGATGTAGCAATAATTCTAACATCAACTTTTTTTGCGTGTTGGCTACCAACTGCTCTGAATTCTTTTTCTTGTAATACGCGTAATAATTTGGCTTGAACGCCGAGTTCTATTTCTGTGATTTCATCCAATAATAAGGTTCCGCCATCTGCTTCGTCAAAAGCCCCTTTAGCATCGTTTATTGCACCAGTAAATGAACCTTTAATATGACCAAATAGTGTACTTTCAACTAATTCACTTGGCAAATTTGCACAATTGATTTTGACATAAGGTTTGTCGGCACGGTCACTATTGTAATGAATTAAACTTGCGAACACTTCTTTACCAACTCCACTTTCGCCCTGAATGAGTACGGGTGCATTATTTTGAGCAATTTGAGGTAAAGCATCAATTAATGCGGCTATTTTGGGGTGGTTTCCAACTAATTTTATATCGACTGTTTGTTTTGTAGCACTTTTTTGTTTTGAATTATTTTTAGGAGTTGCCTCATTATCCAACCCTTTGGGACCTTCAAAAGTATGCTGAGCAAATTCAATTGTTCCTTGATTTCTTAATTTAAAAAAGCGATTTATGCGTGCAAGAATTTCAGGTCCTAGAAAAGGCTTGGTTATATAGTCAAACGCACCTTTTTGAATGGCATTAACACCATGTTCAATACTACCAAATCCAGTCATCATAATTAAACCAATTGTTGGATGATGAGTTTTTACATGATTTAGTACTTCATCACCTGACATTTCAGGCATTTTAACGTCTGTCAAAATGAGTTGAATGTCGATTTTAGGTATAGCTTTAAGAGCCTCTGATGGTGAGGAAAACGCAGTTACACTATAACCGTTTGAACTTAGATGCAATTGCAAATATTGCAAAAGTGATGCATCGTCTTCAATTAATAATATGGAGCCTTTCAATGATTAAACCCTTTGTTAGAATTTTTGGGTTTAATGTACTTGTTAAGAATCTATTATTCTACTTTTATTTACAGATTTGAAAGGATTTTTGCGAGTCTTGACGCAACTTCTGTAATAATCTCTGGGTTTTCAGCTAAATTCTGTTTTAATTTGTCTAAATCTACTGGATAAACGGGAATATAAGTAGATCCTAAAGCGTCAGACTCTAATTCAATGATATCATGTTGAATGGCTACAGCAAGTTTTTTTATTGCGCTTTCTGAAGTATAATACCCTTGTTCTGCTTTTGTACGAACAGAACGTACTCTATCTAAAGATTGGTCATCTATTTTTTGATAAATTTGTTTCGCAAAGGACAAATCATCGGAGGCAGAGGCGGAAGAAATAGAGACTTTGTCTGTTGATTTTTGATCTACTCTATTGTTAGAATACATTTCCGAACGTTTTCCATAACCATCATTTGATGGAGTTTTTATTCTGGAACTAGAATTTCGGTCAATTCGTTGTGAAGAGGTAAGTGTTCTGATATCCATATTCAGCCCTCAATTTTTGAGGAAATAAAAAGTGATTCTTTTGGATGCTTAGGTTGTTGGAGAGAATAACTAGAATGTGCTTTTTTATCTTTAACAGCTGTTCCAGATTTCGTTCTCAACCGATCTGCTTGTGTTTTTAGAAGATTTCTGAATTGATGATCTAATGACATTAATTCGTCGTATCGTTCTTTTACTTGTACATTCTCTTTATCGGATAATTTAGATCGGTCTAAAGTTTTTATATGTAAATCTAATTCAGTATAGATTTTTCCTCTTTCAATCATCAGCTTTGTGACTTCGACGTATTCGCTTTTTTCTTCTTGAATGTGATTAATCATTTGATTCGTTAAATCAATTGCTTGGGTAAATAAGTTATATTCAGTAGAATCGGAAGTCATTAAGCGCATGTTTTACATGTATTTTGGAAGATCTTTAAGAACGAGCTTTGCGGCTTTGTTTAGAGCATAAACCATATCTAAAAACTCTTGAGCGGGGTATTGTTTTACAACCTCCTCAGTTTGTTTATCAATTATTTTAATAACTGTTTTTTGAGTTTTTTCATCAATATAAAAAGATATTTTTTCGTTGAAGTAAGACAACAAAGATTCGTTAACTGCTTTTTCAGCGTTTTTTAAAGCTAATTCGTTGTTTGATACTTTTAATAAAGCTGCATTTTCAGATTTGAATGGGTTTGTTTCTTCAAAAGAAACAGAGCTCTTTGTCTCGGTTTGAGTACCCAATTTCACTTTTACAGTTTCCTGGGAGGAAAAATCTGCCATGAAATTAGAAATCGGGTTTACTGATGAAGTAGTCATAGTTCTTTAAATTTTAGCCGTAAGCGTTACCAAAGCTAACTAATGTTTGATATTGGGAGTTCGCCTGATCTGAAATAGCTTGCAGTTGAATAAACTGATTTGTCAACTGAACTCTGCGACGTTCAAGGTATTCGTCTTGTGCTTGAATTCTTAGATTCAATGATTCAATTCTATCGTCTATTGTGCTAGTTAAGGATTTAACTAGACCGTCTGTTTTAATAAATACATCAATAGAACTTTGCAATTTTCCTGCAATGCCACTGAAAAAATCTGTTCTGTCATTTGCAAAAAGTGTTGCAATCGAATCAGGACTTGTCTCAAGTAAATTCGTTAGTATTGATTGATTCTTGATGTATAAAGTTCCGTCATTATTGAAATCTAGCCCAATATCTAATAGTGTTTGAATTGATGTACCTGAAGGAATAACGGGATTTAAAGGGTCACCTACATTAACAGAGTCACTTAATGCTGTAGAAACCGCATTTTGTCTGAGTGTGTAAGTTAATTCTCTAAATGATCGGTCTCTGTAAAGTGGCCCTCTATCACCTGAAGTGCCATTTAAGAAAGATTGTTGTCTAATTTCTGAGATTACTGAATTATACGATTCAATAAATCGGTCAATGTTTGCTTGCCCAGATTCTGTATCTGCTTCAATGCTTAATGTTTCAGTTGCTGTTGTTAGTTGACGTAGCGTAATAGAAAGACCAGAAATAGCGTCGGTTACAACATTGGAACTCCGTTCAAAGTTGAGTCCATCTATTGTAAATTTTGCATTTAATGAAGTAAGATCAAATAAACGTCCACCATTTGGTGAACCACCAATTAAAACAGTTGTATTATCATCTGCATTAGCTCCGCCGTTATCAACAGTTAATTCTAAAAATTCAGCAAGATTAGTTTCTCCGTCTGCATCGATTGTATTAGTAAATGAAATCGCATTATCAGCACCTGAGAGTTTACTACGAATTGATAAACGAGCGCTACTGCTCGTTTCTCTTAAAATAGTGGCTTGAACATCATCACCTGCCACATCATTAATTGCAGTAACAACAGCAGAAAGAACTTCTTCGTTAGACATACCCGATAAATCATCAACACTAATAGAATACGTAGTTCCATCAATCGTTAAATCAAACGTTAATTCATCGGCACCAGTAGTAGAATTGATAGCTGTTGCAATATCGCCATCAGCTGCTACAAATTGTTTAGAAACCCTAACATCTGATTTAGCAATTTGTTGAATTTCAACAGCATAATTACCAGATGTGTTTAAAGTAGATGTATTAGAAACCAAAAAAGCCGACTCATTGGAAGAGTTGGCAGCATATAAATCGAATAAATTAGTTGAAGTGCTACCGAATTCGGTTAAGACGGTATTGAAACTACTGAGTTTAGTGCCAACAGTGCTTATGGCAGTTTTTCGCGAAGTTTGCTCAGTAACTTGATCCTCATAACTAAATTTCTTGTTACTTTCGAGCGTAATTAAGTTATTAATCAACTGTTCGTATAATTGATTAACGCCAAATAGTCCTGAATTTACTGCTGAAGACATACTAAAAAATGGGTTGAGGAAATTTAAAAATTAAACGGCAGTGTTTAAGGCTGATTTGTTGCCTTTAACAACTGAGTCGTACCATGCATCGCGGACGCCGATAAGTAAATCTCGTACTTCTTCGAATTTATGATCACGAGTTACATGTTGGCAATACTCGTATAAATTAAAGAAGTTTTCAGCAAGTTCGTAATCATGATTTAAGGAACGCATCAATAATGAGAGAATTTTAATCAATCGAACCTGATCTTTACGATAGGTAGCTTGAATAGCCATATCATAAAGGATCCCAATTAATTCTGTTGGAGTAGCATTTTTAATTTGCTGAATTTGATACGTATTTAATGCTGAATTCATAGGACAAAGAGGAGATTAGGAAGTTAAAGAAATGGAGGGAATACCTATAAAGATACTCCCATCCCATTTCAGATGTTGAGGATTACCTACTTAGGAAACCTAAAACAGCCTGAGGTGCGGCATTTGCTTGAGCTAATGAAGCGATAGCAGTTTGTTGCAAGATTTGCAATTTAACGGCTTCACTTTGAGTTTTAGCAAAATCTGCATCACGAATTCTACTGCGAGCAGAAGAATTACTGTTTACCGCTTGAGTAAGGATTTCCTCGCGGATGGAAAGCTGTGTTTGGTAAATACCTAATTGATTTACAGCACCAGCAAGGAGATTGATAGCAACATCGATACTAATCATAGCTGATTGAGCAGCTAAGAATGAAGTAACATCAACACCAGCAATACCTAATCCAGAAGCTGTAAAACTAGCTACACCATTTGCATTTCCAGAAGTTAATTGAACATTGATAGTATCAGCTGTTCTTTCACCAACTTGAAAAGTTGCATCGTATGTTCCAAGAAGAATATTTCTACCTTGAAAAACGGTTTGAGTAACTAAGGAGTCTAATTCACTCACTAGGCTATCAACCTGTGCTTGAATAAAATCACGTTCGTCAACACCGTAAGTATCGTTTGCAGCTTGAGTAGCTTTAGTTTTTAACGTTGTTAGAATATCTAAAACAGAATTCATACTAGCTTCTGCAATATCCAAAACTGATTTTGCGTCACCTGTGTTGGCAAGAGCTTGCTCTAAACCAGCAATACGTGAACTCAATTTTGCAGAGATTGAAAAACCTGCAGCATCGTCTTCTGCTTTATTAATACGGAATCCAGTTGATAATTGTAACTGAGTAATTCCGAGTTTTTTGTTAATCCTGTCTAGAGAAAATCTAGATTCTAGGGATTGAACATTCGTATTAATACGATTAAAATCGCCGAATGCCATAATATAGCTCCTTCTATTTTATTTAAGAATAAGACCCCTTCCTTGGGATCTTTTTGTTGTTTGCTTAAGCAGAGATAAATCCAAGAACAGCTTGTGGAGCAGCATTAGCTTGCGCTAATGAAGCAATAGCGGTTTGTTGAAGGATTTGAAGTTTTAACACCTCACTCTGCTCTTTAGCAAAGTCTGCATCGCGGATTCTGCTTCGCGCTGAGGAATTTGAATTAATAGCTTGGGTCAGAATTTCTTCCCTAATGGAAAGTTGAGTCTGATAAATACCAAGATTATTAACGGCTCCTGCAATATAATCTATTGCACTATCGATACTTACCATTGCTAATTGTGCACTTGCAAATGAACTAACGTCTAAAGCATCGATTTCCAAACCTGAAGCAGTAAAACCTGCGTCTGCTCCTCCAGAAGTTAATTGAACATTAATGACATCTGCACCGCGTTCACCAACTTGGAAGGTTGCATTGTAAGTTCCACCTAATAATGATCGACCTTGATATACTGTTGTGGTTACTAATGAGTTTAGCTCATTTACTAAACTATCAATTTGATCTTGAATAAATTGACGCTCATCAACACCGTAAGTGTCATTGGCCGCTTGTGTTGCTTTTGTTTTCAAGGTTGTTAAAATATCAAGCATCGAATTTAAACTCGATTCTGCGATATCTAATACAGATTTTGCATCTCCAGTATTCGATAAACCTTGCTCTAGTCCAGCAATACGAGAACTTAATTTTGCCGATATTGAAAACCCTGCTGCATCGTCTTCCGCACGATTAATGCGAAAACCAGTAGAGAGTCTCAATTGGGTTATACCAAGCTCTTTATTGATTTTGTCCAGAGAAAATCTAGATTCCAATGTTTGTACATTGGTATTAATCCTGTTAAAATCTCCGAAAGCCATAAAAGCTCCTTCTTTTTGATTGTTTCTGTTAGAATGCCCCGTCCCTGAGGCAATCTATGTTATCGAACAATCTGAAAATTCTTTAAATCGGAAATTTGTTTTCACAAAAATTAAGTCAAAGAACAAAGGAGACTTTTAGAGTCTTTGGAGAATTGGGACGGGTTGGGACTAACAGAGAATCAAAAAGCCCTAAGCCGTTTAACCTATTCAGGCTTAAGGTTTAAAACGAGGGTTAATTTTTATTGTAAGAATCCAAGAACTGCCTGTGGTGCTGAGTTAGCTTGAGTTAGTGAAGCGATAGCCGTTTGTTGTAAAATTTGCAACTTAACGGCTTCACTTTGTTCTTTAGCAAAATCTGCATCTCGAATTCTGCTTCTTGCTGAAGAGTTAGAATTAATAGCTTGAGTAAGAATTTCTTCACGAATTGAAAGCTGAGTTTGATAAATACCAAGATTATTAACCATGCTAGCTACTCCATTTATAGCTCCATCAACATTTGACATAGCTATTTGTGAGTTTGCATTTGAGTCCACAAGTAGAGCGTTAACACCAAGACCAGTTGAATCGAAACCAGTTCCTGAAGTACCTGAGAAAATTTGAACGTTGATTACATCAGCTGTTCTTTCACCAACTTGGAATGTTGCATCGTAAGTACCTGCAAGTAAAGAACGACCTTGGTAAACAGTTTGACTGATTAATGAATCTAATTCGTTAATTAAGCTATTTACTTGACTTTGAATAAAGTTGCGTTCATCAACACCGTAGGTATCGTTCGCAGCTTGAGTTGCTTTCGTTTTAAGAGTAGTTAAAATATCTAGGATGCTATTTAAGCTAGATTCTGCAATGTCTAAAACTGATTTTGCATCACCTGTATTTGCCAAAGCTTGCTCTAAACCTGAAATTCTAGAACTTAATTTTGCAGCAATTGAAAATCCAGCAGCATCATCTTCTGCTTTATTAATTCTAAAACCTGTTGAAAGTTTTAATTGAGTATTACCAAGTCTTTTGTTGATTTTATCCAATGAAAATCTTGACTCAAGAGATTGTACATTAGTGTTAATCCGGTTAAAATCTGCGAATGCCATAATGTGAGTGTTTAGAGTGTTTGGTTTTTTGTATTATGACTTACTTATCGTATTGTGGGAAAGCAGACTTTAATTTTTTAAAAAAATAATTTAAAATTCTTATACCTAAATAGCTTAGAAGCGTTGTAAATGGTTGTTTTAATTAGTTTTTATTGTCTAGTAAGTCTTAGTTAATTAGTAAATCATTATAATATTCAGTTAAAACAGGATCTCTTTTTTGATAATATGCTCTTAGTGCTTTAATAGCTTCTATATTATTATAATTAATATTTAATACGTCTTTAAACCAAATCATAGCAGAATCTGGTTTGCCAATGTTAAGATACATTTCTGCTAAATTGAAACGAGCGTTCTCATTATTGGTGTCTAATTCACAACAGGTCTTCATTAATTGAACTGCTTTCTTCTTTTCTCTATTTGCCCAATACCAAACGGCAAGATTATTTAAGGTTGGACTATGATTTGGATTAGTTTCGATTAGAAGTTCAAACAGTTTAATAGCAATAGGGTATTGTTTTTTTCGGTAATAAGAAGTGGCTTTCAAGTAAAGAATGTCTGACTCTAAAGGAAGTTCTTCTAATAAAATGTTACATTTTTCAATACATTCATCTAGTTTGCCGTGAGTTTGTAAATGGGAACAGAAGGTAATTTGAGTTAAGAAAGACTTAACTTTGTCAAAAGACCAGTTTTTTGTGAACTGCGAACGAGACAAAGCATATTTGAATTTGATTGCTGTGTTCTCAAGAAATTTTGCTTCTTGATTTGAGTGTTCTATGCTGTCATTGCGCTTTAGATATAGACCTAATAGTTGATTTATTTTTTTAAACTCAAAAAATTCTGAAAGTTTCACCCAAAATTCAAAATCGCCTGAAGTAATAAAATCAGAGTCGAAAAAGCCTACCTTTTCATGTACTGATCTCCTCCACATAGGCATAGGACCTATATAACAAAGACCATTGATTAACGTCTCACGATCATGATCATTCAGTTTAAACATTCCATCAGATGAGTTAATTTCAAACGTTTCATTCTCATTTTTTGTAATGAGTACATCAGGATATACAAGGGCATATTCTGTATGTTCTTCTAGATAACTTGAAAGAATCTCATATGCATCTTTTCGTAATCGGTCGTCTGTGTTTGCGTTTGTAATATATTTACCGGAAGCTAGCTCAATGCCACGATTCCATGCCCCATAAACTGTTTCACGTTCGGTTCGCAAATAGTAAATATTAGAATGATAGTGTTGATATGCTTTAACAATTTCAGCTTCATTTTGAGTTGAACCACTATCTATCACAATAATTTCAAGTTTTTTCCCAATTGTTTGAGATAAAAGATCGTCGAGTCGACCTTTTATGAAACGTTCGGCGTTATATGTAGAGACAATTGCTGAAACTAGGTATTCCATAAGTAAACTAACTTCTGCGAAGATTTATTTTTGTTTTAAGGAAAGTTTGAAATGTTGAATTTTATCAATCATTAACTGTGCGTTTTGCCTGTAAGATGTGGTCAGAAAGTGAGATAAAAGATTAATTGCCTCATCAAATTGATGATTTACAACTAGTAATTTAGTTTCTTCTGAACCCTTTTTCCAGACTTCATGTTCATTAAAAGTAAAAAAGTCTTTTGGTTTTTCTATGTGCCAATCAATATCCCAAATGTCTAAATTCTTGAAATATGCTACACCAAATTGTTCAAACCATTCTTGAATTTGAGCTGTTCTCCAAGTTTCTTTTACGGAAAGTTTTACGGGTTTAAACCAATCTGAATACGCTTCAAACCAAAGATAGGGGCTGTTTTGAAGAGATAGGCCAGTTTCATTTTTTGAAGGGTAATAGTTAATATTTATTTCAGTTGTACTTTTTTTAGGTTGTCTTATGAGTTCTAACATTCTGTACCAAGCTTGTTTTACTAATAAATTATGCCAATTTACAAACTGAAAGTGCATAATTCCGTAGTCATAAGTTTTAAAAAAATAATAAGTTCCATCTAAGTTTGCTGGAGTTCTTCCGGTGTGAATAAATTCTGATTCGTAATAACATTCACCATCATCACAGAAAATAAATGCTTTCATATTCCATGTCCAAACAGAGTTGTCGAAGCGAAATTTTGTGCAAGATCTCCATAATTGAATCCAAGTAAAAACGAATTTGTCGCCCGGATTCATACATTTGATAGCATGTTTTAGCGAGTCATTATCTAAGCAGTTAGCGGTAAACAACTCATCAGCGTCTAAAACAATAAAATGTGTGCCACCATGATTTCTACCAGCTTTTAATAAAAGATTACGATCTCCAGGTTCATCTCTAAACCAGTTATCTTTTTCAATTATTTCTAGAATGGAACACTCGTTTGCCAAGCTTTTTATGATGTTCACGGTTTCATCATCAGAATGGTCGTCTAAAACGATAATACCATCTGTTATTAATGCAAGAGCTCGTAAACAATTTTCAATATGAAATTCTTCGTTTTTAACTGGAACTAAGCCAATAATTTTTGAGTCTTTAGCCGATTTATATTTGAAATCTTCGATACGAACATGTTGTTGTTTTGTGTTTAGAATGTTCTTAATGGATGTACAATCGTCAATGTCTTTTCCTTCACCTCTATTTGTTTTCATGGCATGCAATGCTTGAAGACTAATGCATTTAACTCCATTCAAATAAAAATGAAATTCTGGATTTTGAATGATTTCATCTTTTGGCCAAGCATGATATTTAAGTTGAGATTCGATAACATGGCTATTAATGCCATTAATTGGGATTTCCCAAGGTTTATTGCCTACATGTAGAAAATCTAAATCGCCACATTCACGAATTCCATAAGCGGAAAGGCTAGAACTTCCATCAATACAAACTTGATTAAGTGGAACTTGAACGGACTTTAGCCATTTCGCAAAATGATAAAATAAGGTGTAAAAGACCGGGAAGTTTTGAGCGGTAGATTTTTCAAGAAAATGCCTTGAATTTGCATTTAAAAGTGAGCCACAGATTACAGCTGTTTCAGCATGTGAATCATTAATATGAACGGAGTGATTCTCGACCTTATAAGCAGCTCTTATTTTCTCTTTAATAGATTTAAGTAGTTCAAGTTTATCCGATTGAATAAGATAGACTCGAACATTAGCAGAACCAGAAAAACAATTTGAAGCTTTAAATTCAGCTCCAGCAAAACCATTTTGGTATGAGCCTAACCATGGTTCATCTGCATAAATTTGACGGATGAGATTTAAGCCAAACTTGCCAGAAGGAGTAATCGATTTGTAATAGATAACAGGGACGTTTGAGCGTATAAAGTGATCAATCTCTGAGTCTAAGCCTTCTGCTCGTGGAAAGAGTGTAATAGTGCGAGTTGTTGAATCTAGTTCCGCAAACAAACTAGCTCCAAAGTCTAGCCATTTCTCTTCAAGGTTTTTATAAGTAAAAAAAGAGTAGTTGAAATTAGTTTGAGAATTCGGCATTACAACGGTTAGTACAGGAATAGAATTCGCAAAAGCAGCGGCCACTCTATGCGACCCATCTAAAACAACTCCTAAATTTGAAACGGGAATTATAGATTCAGCAGGATTAAACCCTAACGTTTCAAATGATCTCAAAATCTCATGAAAAGCTTCCTGAAAAGATTCGAAATTAGATTTTCCACTTTCATCACCTTCAATAAAATTATTAAAAGCTTGCAAATGAGCTTTGTATGCTAGAATTGCAGAAGTGGTTAAATCGCCCTTATAAAAATGTTGAGCATAATTAATTTTGAATGGTAAATCGAAGCGTTCAGGTTTTAAAAGTTGGCTACTTTTTGTCCGTTTTAATTGTAAGGTTTCGGAAACAGAATGAATTTTTAAAAAATGAGGATTAATTAAATGTTGAATTTCAGAAAGAGAAACCGTTTCGGTCGGCACGAGAAATAAATCTTGACCATTGTCGTCATATAAACTAAAGGAAACTGACCGAGCAAATTCGATTATTTCTTCTCGAAGGGTTCCGTACTCGATGATGATTAATTCTGGTTTAAAACGATTAAAATCAAGTGTTTTGAGAACTTCTAAATCATAACCTTCAGCATCGATTGAGAGGATATCTATATGAGAAAATCCTGCTGATTCTACCAATTCGTTAAGTGTAGTAGTTTCAACATTTTCGATGTGCCATTCGGGTTTGTAATTATCCCAACGCTCTTTTTCCACTTCCAAAACACTAGCTACATCTGAACCCCATTCTTGAATTTTTGGATATGATGAAACATGAAGTGGAATGGGACCTTTTTCTGGGCTAATGGCTTTATTTACTAAAATAGCATTTGGGAAAGCTGAATAAGATTTTTTTAAGCGTTGGAAATTATCGTGAACAGGTTCAACATGAATGGATTTCCACCCAAATTTTGTAACTAATCTTCGGACATTACTATAATGCACCCCATCAAAAGCACCGATTTCAATACAGGTTTTTTCTTTTGGGCGAAAGGTGACGAGATATTTTTCAATTTCATCATCTTGATCTAACTGAGCAAACCAACCTTGTGCATGTTTTTGTAGTTCACGTGCGTACCAAAATTGAGGTTTAGTTTGTTGAATTAAGGCACATTTTTCCATTGTTAATGCGCTATTACCCGTTTCGTAAGCGGCTTTAGCAGTGAACCAATTCCAAACCCAGTTAGCAGAGTCATCATTAGAAAAATAAGTCAAAAGAGGTAGCGCCTCTGAAAATTGCTCAGATAAAAATAAAAGTAATGCTTTAATTGATAATTGCGAAGTTGATGAAAGAAAATCTTTAGTTTCATCAGACTCCATTAGTGCAGCATGTAACCATGGGTAAGAAGAAGCTTTATAAGCAGATTCCAACAAAATGTTTGTGTTCGAAGGTATCGAAAAAATAGCGTTTACTAGACCTGGGTAAACTTTAGTAGCTGCAATGAATGTTGCAAATAAATACCCTTTATCAAAGTGCAAATCAGCTATTGAAATAGTTAGTTTAGAGTCTGATTTTAAAAGATTTAATAGTGTAACACAAAGGTTGTATATCCAAGCAGTCTCAGCTAGCGGAATTTGATTTTTTAGTTCTGTTTCGGCACGTTGAAATTGTTTAGTTTGTAGGAAGAAAAGAATAAAAGCATACGATTTAAAGACAGAATCTGAAAGAGAATGTAAATGGCTAATATCCGTTTTTTCTAATTGAGAAATGATGTTCCATAATTCATAGAGTTTTTTTTCAGAACAAACTAATTCCCAATCGGTAAGTGAATTTTTCATAACACAAAGGTAAACTAAATGATTTAAATCGATTTAAAACAACAAACTCTGACAAAATATGTGCCATAAAAGGTTTCCTAAAACTTAACTATTAGTAAAAGCATTTGGAATAAAAACTATTTAGCTTGGAGTAAAAGCTAAAAAGATGTTTTCTACAAAATAATAGCCAATTGAATATGATTTGAAAAGAAGTAAGCTGTTAAACGATAGTTGGTAGTTTGATTAAGTATGGTATTCAATTAAAGGAAAAGTTTTAATACGATTTTGAACTAAATTAAATCCCAATAATTCAATTTGATTAAAGGTAGATAGTGAGAATTAGAAATTAAAATGCTGTTAATACCAATCAAATATTGAATTGAAAGAAATAAACCTGTATTTTTAACTTCCCAAAAAGGAATTGCCCTGGTGGTGAAATTGGTAGACACGCCATCTTGAGGGGGTGGAGCTGGAAACGGTGTGCTGGTTCAAGTCCAGTCCAGGGCACAGGAAAAATTAAAAGCCTTGTAGGTCAATAACTTGCGAGGCTTTTTTGTTAGAATTAATTTGATTTAAAATGTGAAAAGAGAGTTATTTTATTAAAAATTGGTCAGCTCAATAATATCGATTTTTTCGATTTACCCCCCCCCCCATCAAATACATCGAATTCTCAGAGTATTTTGCTGAAAGTACTTTTTGAAATATGCTCAAAAATGAACTATTAAAACAGGAAAATGAAAAAAGGGTTAATCCAAAATATTTCTCATTAATAAGAAAAATGGTGAACTTTTGAAAAAGGAGTCCACTCCGAAACGTCGATTCTGTTGGTTTACAAGCTACCAAATTCTCCGAATTCGACGAATATACTGCTAAAAACTACTTTTCGGAGTACGCTCAAAAATTGAAAATAAGTGGCTTATCAATACTATTAATAAGGTTTAGCAAAACTAAATTAGCTAATGAAAGTCAAAAAAAGGAATACATTTATAGACTATTCGAAAGTCATTATTCAGAGCAATGTAAAAGTTAGATTAATTGAGCAAGCCAAACAATAAGTAAAAATAGAAGGATGAATCCATTCATTAAGATTCCTCTAGTAGTATTAATTCTAATTGTTGGGTGCAAAGAGGGTAAATCAACAGAAATTGATTATCGAAGCCCCAAATTTAATCCAAGTGATACTGCTGTTTTATTCATGTTGGATTGGTCTAGAAATGAAGAAATGGCAACATACATAAAAAGATATCCGAATAAAATTCCAGCTGGATTCGCTTATTACACAAATTTGAATTTTGGAATTCCAAATGCAGATTTTAACAAAGCAAAAGCATTTGCTTCTTCTTATGGTAAATCTAGTATCCAATTTGCAATTTGGACAGGTGGAAATTATTCAAGTCAAAGACTGGGCTATTATTTAGACCAAATTGTATGAGGGGAAAAAGATCAAGGAATATTGCAATTAGCTAGTACAGTTAAAGCGTACAAGGGGTCAGTTTATATTCGATTTGGTTATGAATTTGATGGATATTACCAAGCTTACCAACCAGAAAAATACATAGATACCTATACTAAGTTTGTTGATAAAATGCGATTCTATGATATAACTAATGTCGCTTATGTTTGGCATTCTTGTGGCGTGCCTCCTTATTATGGGTCGAAAGATTTCCCAGAAGAGTATTCAACTTTAAAAAACGGAAAAGTCGCAACGTTCGCTATGTGGTACCCAAGAGACCAATATTGATTGGGTTGCGATGTCAATATTCGGGAAAGGTTGGGATAAGGTGAAAAATCATGAGCCAGTTCGCCAATTGATAAGTAGAGCTTAACAACATGGAAAGCCCTTTTGAATGTAGCATCTTCAGCTCTAAAACATCAAATAAGGTAAATGATTTATGGGTGATTCCAAATGAAACCTAGCTTACAAAAGTATTCGAATTAATGAAAGAAAATCCTGAAATTAAAGCGGTTACCTATACACGTAGATTGGATGGCCTCAAATCCTAAATCAATTTGAGGGAATACACGATTTCTGGATGCTGCATCAGTAGTAAAAGTATGTTGATTCGAACAAATTCCTGAATTTGAGCATGTTAGCAACAGTTTGTATAACCTTATTGGATTTGAAAAGTTGAACTCAAGTTAGGCATAACAAATAAATTCGGTGTTCAAGAAAAAATGAAATTAGTTGTCCCCATCTCGTTTATCGTAATCCTTATAGGATTCATAACTGTATTGATAGTAATAATCTGAATAATAATAACCACTTGTTTTCTTAGCATCAAATGCAGTTAGTGCTAAACCAATAATGGGGGCTTTTATTTTCCTAAGATTTTCAAGAGTAAAATCAAATTCGATTGATTTTGTTTGATTGAATTTTGCAACTATAATAACACCATCTGCTAAATTGATGAGTGGAGCTGCATCAGTAATAATTCCATAAGGAGGAGTATCTAAAATAATAAAATCAAAATCATCTCTTAATTTGTTAATTAGATTTTTGAATTTTTCGGAACGAATGATTTCGGATGGATTGGGAGGAATCATTCCAATGGTAAATACATAAAGGTTTTCGACAAGTGATGTCTTAATCATTGTCAGTGGATCTTCTTCACTAAAAAGACAATCAATAACCCCAGGATTTGATTCAAAGCCAAAAATTTTATGCACACGAGGTCTTCTAAAATCACAATCAATTAAAAGAACTTTTTTGCCTGTTTCAGCAAAACTAATAGCAAGGTTAGATGAAAGTGTCGTTTTACCCTCAGATTTATTTGAGCTTGTTGTAAGAATAACTTTATAAGGATTGTCTGGGCGAGAATAAAGAATATTACTTTGTAGTCTGCGATAGGCTTCAGCACTTGGTGAAATAGAATCGAGTAGTGTAACTAAACCCGTAGAAATATCACTTCCTTCAATATTAACAAACTCATCACCTTTAAATTGCTCTTTTATGTAATGTAGTAAATCAGGTATTACACCAATAACGGGGTATCCTTTTTTCTTCAATTTTTCAACACTATCAATTTCAGGAGTGGTGAATTCTTTAATTCCGATAAAACCAAAACTTAAAAGTAAACCTATCATGAAACCAACTAAGGTAAATAGTTTGGGTCTAGGTTCAACGGCTTGGGTTGGAATAAAAGCCAAATCAACAATTCTTGCTAAACCTGACTGAGTATGTTCCCATAGATTCAGTTCAGATGATTGTTTAGCAAGAGATAAATACAATTGTTCGTTAATTGATAAATCCCTTTTTTTACGAGCTAATTCAATCATGTGATCTGGAAGTTGCTTATAGAAAGACTCATAGCTTTGAATTTGCGTTTCAAGAACATTAATCTGAGTTTGAAACGAAATTTGTTCAATCTGTAAGCGAATAAGTTGTTCTCTGTAATTTTGCAAGCGTGAAGTTAATCCACCATCTGAAGAAGTGGCAAAGCCAATGAGTTGAAAATTTTCGTCTTCAAGCAGTTTTTGTGTTGTTTGTAAAATTTCATTGTAAACATAATCAATTTGGTTATTTAGTTTTTCAAGCCTAGGTTCACTAACAGAGTCTGATCGAATTTCAGGATTTTTAGCTAAAAGAAGTACACGTTCTGTTTTAAATTCAGCTAATTGTACTTGTAATCGTTGAATAAAAGGAGCAATAGATTGGCTCAGTTGAACAGCATAGCCAGGTTTAATAGCATCAATTTCAGCTGAATAGCGTTTTATGGCTTCATTCGTTGCTGCTAATTTAACTTCGAATTGTTTTTGTTCACCAACTAAACGAGATAAAGTTCTGATTAATTCGTCGGTTTGCGTATCGAGCTTAACCACTTCTGAATTATGCATATATTCCCGAAGTGATTCTTCAAAGAAAGTTACTTTATCTTTAACTATTGATAATTCTTTGTTTAAAAAATTTAAAGCAGCTTTTATTTGAATTTTGTTTGATTCAGTAGAAGCCTCGCTATAAGTGTCAATAATCAAATTCACCATTCGTTGAGCTTCTAAAAGTGAAGGCGATTTAAAACTGATGGTTAAAATTCCAGAAAAAGTATTTCCTTTTTGACTAACTAGTTTTTGAGTCATCACTCTAGAATAAACAGTGTCTAAAGTAGTAGCTGTAGAATCGTTAGGGAAACTTCGCCAAAGTAAGGGATAAAGACGACCGTATTGATCGAATCGTTCTTCGAAAATCTTAGTACTCAAGTTGTAACCGAGCGTTCTAGAATTAAGAATTTCAAGTTCATTCGTTATTGAACTACCAAGCCCAATTCCGTAACTACTCATTAAAAGACTAGAAATGTCGCTACCTGCCATCGAAAACTTGTTAGCAGGTGTTGAAATAATTATAGTTCCTTGACTTTCATAAATAGGAGTAAAAAAAGCGGAAAGGGAAAATCCAAGTATGGAAGTGATAAGAACCGAAGTAATGATAATCCATCGATAGTGATAGGCTAATCGGATTAATTTAGTGACACTTATTTCGTCACTCTCTGCCTCTAAATCCTGATTTGGAAGAGTTTCATCATGTATACTTTCGCTTTTACTTAAGCTATAATCAATTGAATCTTGAAATACCTTATCTCTGATATTATGCATTAATAATAAATAAGTGAACTAAATTAAGGTAATAACACTAAACCAATATCATTTTCCCTAATTGAGATAAACTATATGACAAAATGATTCTTAGGTTAAGCAAAAATAAGTTAATAGATTGTGTTAACAAACTAAAACCCAATAAGTTTCCTTATAATTACTGAAAGCGTTTCGGAAGATACAAATTAATGAGCATGAGAATGTGAAGGCATATTCGATTTTTTCATCATCTCCATTTTCTCCATTTTCGCAAAATCGGGACTAATAAATGGAATTCCTAAAGATAGACCACGTAAAATGAAAAGAAGAGCAAGAATAGTTGCTACATAGGGAATAGCTTTATTAAGTGTATTTCTGAATTTGAAGCCTAATGTTTGTCTACTGATACCAATTAAAAACAAAAGAGGCATTGTGCCAAGGCCAAAAACAAACATAAATAACCCACTTTGAAGTACTCCTCCAGCTGAGACAGAAGCTGCTAAAGCCACATAAACTAGTCCACATGGCAATAAGCCATTTATTCCACCGAGCACAAATTGAGCAAAAAGTCCTCTTTTTTTCATCCAAATACCCATTGTTTTGACAATTTTTGCTTGGAATGCGGATTGTGATTTAGATTTAAAAAGTATTGGTAACCAAATCAGTAGTAAAATGAGGACACCAGAACCGATACTAATCCATTGTTGCCATTCTTTTGGGAAAACGCTAGCACCCATAAATCCTAAGGCTAAACCCATAAAAGCATAGGTTAACGCTTTTCCAATAAAGTAAACAAAGTTCGAAATAAATCGATTTAACCAATTATCCTGATCGAAAGGTAAAGCCAACATTATAGGTCCACACATTCCAACACAGTGAATACTACCTGCCAATCCAATAATTAAGGCAGAAACAATAATTTCAGGAAAAGACATCATAACAGAAAGCATTAAAATAGGTTCGAAATTATCTTTATTAAATTGGAATTATAAGGTGAGTTTAAACCGTGTTAAAACATGAACGGTATCCGATTTCCATTCAGCTTCAATAGCCCATGCACCTTTTTTTAAATCTTTAATACTTAAGCCTACAGATTTACCACTATCAACAGAAAAAGGAAACGTTAAATCAGATTTGGCATTATCAGGTTTAATAAACGAGATGGTTCCTTCTGCTTTTTTATGTGAAGGAAAATTAAAAAACATCGAATCTTTTTTAGAAGAAAAGACATGAGAAAGTTGATATTTTTTTTTTTCACCAGTAGATAATCGATTTTGAACGACGTCGTATTTTAGTGTTCTTTCGTAATAATCAGGGTAAAGAACATCAACTTTTTGACTTACCATGATATACACAAGTGTTAATGTGAAAATCATGAAGATTAAAATTGCTCCAATAATGCTGTAAGACCAAGGTCTCCCTTTATAAGATGACATAGTTTTTATTTACTAGATTAAAATTGATACCATTAAAAAAGGAAATACCGAATAACAGTATTTCCTTAAAAAGTGAATGATATATTTAGTTTTGAGGGCCTGTAAAACGAGTCTCTAATGTCTCAATTTGTTTACCTTCAACAAATAAGCCGAGTTTGATGGTAGATTTACCACCTTGTAAATCAGTGTTTGGCAGAATAATCATGAATCTGCCAGAAGTGATTTCTTGATCAGGAACAATAGGGAATCCACCAAAACTTACTAATTCAGCTGAAGTTGGGTTGAGTACTTTAAGTTCAATATTCTTCGAATCAAACGTTTTATTCACAAATTTATAATTAAATAAATTAGATGAAGTACTTTCATTAATTCTGGTTAACATAATACCAGGTTCACGAGTAACAATAGCTTCAATTTCAGTGCGAGTTGTTAACAAGTAAATAAATAAGGAAGATAAAATTGCAAGAACGCCAATGTAAGCTTTTATTCTTAGAGTAAAGATTGAATTAACGCCATTCTTAATATTATTATAAGAGGTGTATTTGATTAAATCTTTTGGTTTACCAATTTTTTCCATCACATTATTACATGCATCAATACAAGCTGTACAATGAATACATTCTAATTGGATGCCATTACGAATATCGATTCCCATTGGGCAAACTCTAACGCATTCTTCACAATCGATACAATCCCCATAAGGTTTAGATTCAGGAACTTTTGCGCCTTCAGCTAAAGCAACTAAAGAAATTTCGTCTATTGCAGTTGCATTAGCTACTTGAGTCTGCGTTTGAGCATGAGCTTGTTTTTTTTTTTCCTGAACTCGAACTTTTTGATTTGCTCTTTTTTCGCCACGTTTAAAATCGTAGCTCACGCAAATGGTATCATCATTAACCATTACCGATTGATGTCTACCATAGGGGCAAGCAAAATGACAGACCTGCTCTCTAAAACGGGAGAAAACACTATAAAAAACGAAAGAAAAAATAGTAATTGATAAGAAGCCTACCCAATGAGCTAAAATTGGTTCTTTTATTATCTGCCAAAGAGCATCTACTCCAATGATATAGGATAGGAACAGATTTGCAATCAAAAAAGAAACAGCAAAGAAAACAATATGTTTGATTCCTTTTTTTAGAATTTTTTCCTTATTCCAATCTTGTCTATCAAGGCGTATTTGGGCAGATCGATCTCCTTCAATCCAATACTCGATTTTCCGAAAGACATGTTCCATAAAAATGGTTTGAGGGCAAGCCCAACCGCACCAAATACGACCAAATACAGCTGTTAAAATAACAACTGTTAAAAGCATTGTTAAACCACCAATTGCTAAAAGATGGAAATCTGATGGCCAAAAAGCACTCCCAAAAATGACAAATTTTCGTTCAATAAAATTAAATTGGAGAAAAGGATGCCCTGAAATTTTAATAAAAGGTGCAGAAAAAAAGAATAATAGAAGAATAGAAGCTACAATCTCTCTTGCGTTGGTAAATTTACCAGTAGGTTTTTTAGGAAATACCCAATTCCGACCGCCACCTTCACTTATCGAGTTAATTTGATTCCGAAAACCTTCTAGATCATCTTCATCACCACCAACCATAAATGGGTCTGGTTCAAATTTAAACATATATACTACCTTGAAATTAGTTGAAACAAGTTGCAGGCTTGCGCCAAGGTAAACTTTGCCAAAGTAAAACTTTGGCAAAGTCATGATTATTATTATTTATTCACAAACTAGTTCTCTAGTAGGATCAATAGGCTTAGCATTAGCCGGTTTAGAGCCTTTAAGAGAATGAATGTAACTTGAAACTAGCTGAAGTTCATCTGTATTCAACTGTTTGCCACCGCCGTAAGCTGGCATACCTTTAGCTGGAAACCCAGTTTGTACACTAACCATGATCGATTTAGGGTCGCAACCATTAATCCAATACTCATCGGTAAGGTTAGGCCCAACTAGACCTTTGCCATTCGCCCCATGACAAACATTACAAATGGAATTGTAAATAGCTTTTCCTTTTTCAACGGATTCAACATCTGTTAGAAAAGTTAATTCTATCCAATCGTCTGTATTAACTGTTGGGGATGTTGGTCTTTGAGAAACCACTCCAGCCATTTCTGCCTCATATTCACCTTTTGAACTAGATCCCCAGCCTAAAACGTGATAGAAAAGTAAGTATAGAACTGCAAAAAGAATACAGAACCAAAATCCGAATACCCACCAACCAGGCATGTGGTTGTCTAATTCGCGGATGCCATCATAATTATGATCGAGCAATACGTCTTTTTCATCATCGAAAATATCGGCCTGCTGTTTTTTATTTACATTTTCAGACATGATTTTTACCTCCTTAATTCATTGATATTTTTTTGTTGTTGGGATTAGTCGCATCGGCCGAAATTGCTTCAATTGTACTAACATCTTCCAATGGAAGTGAAGCCATGTGATCCACCCAGGAAGAACCTGAGTGGTACACTTTATAGAGCATAAGAGCAAAAAAACTGATGAATAAAATCATACTGATAATGGGAAAAAGCTCGATATCAGTAATTGAGTTTAGAACCTGTTTATACATGACTTACTCCAAAGAAGCTGTTGAAGCATTAGCAGCTTTAATGTCGGTTCCTAAGCGTTGTAAATAGGAAATAACAGCAACAATTTCTTTATCGGCTTCAGCGTCGTTAAAACCTGCCGCTTTTAACCCATTAGAAATTTTTTGAGCTTGCATACGAGCATTCGACTCAGCTTCACCTGCTTCAAATGTATAAGGAACATTCAAGAATTTTAATGCACCAATTTTAGCGTCAAGATCACTATAGGTAATTGTGTTCTCATAGATCCATGGATAGCGAGGCATAATTGACTGAGGTGAGGTTGATTCTGGTTCTCTCATGTGAAGATAGTGCCATGAGTCTGGATATTTTCCACCAACGCGATGTAAATCGGGACCAGCGCGACGTGAACCCCATAAGAATGGATGATCATAGACGAATTCTCCAGCTTTAGAATATTCACCGTATCGTTCGGTTTCACTTCTAAATGGCCTAATCATTTGTGAATGACAATTATTACAACCTTCACGTATATAAATATCTCGTCCAATTAATTCTAAAGGAGTATAAGGTTTTACACTAGCAATCTTTGGAATGTTGGATTCTACCATAGCGGTAGGGATGAACTCAACAATACCTCCAACCAAAATTGCTAATAATGCAAGAATGGTAAATAAAGCGGGTTTTGATTCTAACCAATGGTGGAACTTCTTACCATCTTTTGGCATTGGGTCGTTTATTTTAATCATTTCAGGAGCCTCGTCTGGCTCGGATGCCCATAAAGTTCCTGATTTAGCTGTTTTATATAAATTGAAAACTGAGAATAGTGCACCAGTTATATAAAGTGTACCACCTAGAACTCTCAACATATACATTGGCATAATTTGAGTTAATGTTTCAACGAAATTTGGATAACGTAAGAACCCATCAACAGTAAATTCTTTCCACATTAAAGATTGGGTAATACCAGCAACATATAATGGAATGGCATAGAATAATAAACCAAGAGTTGCAAACCAGAAGTGTGTGTTTGCCAATGATTTAGAAAACAATTGAGTTTTATAAATTCTAGGTACAATATAATAGAGCATAGCAAAGGTTAAACCACCGTTCCATGCTAATGCCCCCATGTGTACGTGAGCAATTATATAATCTGTGTAGTGAGCGATAGCACTAACATTTTTTAACGAAAGCATAGGTCCTTCAAATGTACTCATACCATACGCTGTTACACCAACTACAAGAAATTTTAAAACTGGATTATCGCGAACACGATCATAAGCACCACGTAGGGTAAGTAATCCATTAATCATACCACCCCAACTAGGAGCAATAAGCATAATGGAGAACACGGTACCTAAAGATTGTGCCCAATCTGGAAGTGCTGTATATAATAAGTGGTGAGGACCTGCCCAAATGTAGATGAAAATAAGTGACCAAAAGTGAACAATAGAAAGTTTATAGGAATAAACGGGTCTATTTGCAGCTTTTGGAATAAAATAATACATAATTCCCAGAAAGGGTGTAGTAAGGAAAAATGCAACTGCATTATGTCCATACCACCATTGTACAAGAGCATCTTGAACTCCAGAAAAAAGGGAATAGGATTTAAATATTGTTACAGGAACTTCAAGATTATTTACAATATGAAGAACAGCAACGGTGATAAATGTTGCTATGTAAAACCAAATAGCAACATAAATATGTTTTTCACGACGAGTAAAAATAGTTGCCATCATATTCCATCCAAATATGACCCAAATAACGGCAATTGCGATATCAATTGGCCATTCTAATTCAGCATATTCTTTGCTTGAGGTAAAACCAAGTGGTAAAGTTAAGGCAGCAGCAACTATAATGCCTTGCCAGCCCCAAAAGTGAATAGTACTTAACAGTTTACTCCACATTTGTGTTTTTAACAAACGAGGAAGTGAATAATACACACCCATGAAAATACCGTTACCTGCAAAAGCAAAAATAACAGCATTGGTGTGAAGAGGACGTAAACGTCCGTAGCTAAGCTCGGGGATTCCGCTTAAAAACTCGGGCCAAACGAGTTTTGAAGCAACGATTAAGCCGACTAAAAAGCCGACTATTCCCCAAACAACAGTTGCAATTGCAAAATTGCGTACTACCTTGTTATCGTATTCGAATTGTTGTAAGGCCATAAGTGCTTACTCCTGGTCTTTCCCTTTTTTATGGTTATGGTTATTGTTGTTTGTTGTTTTTGAAGTATCAGAAAAAAGCATGCGCATAGACGGGGTGTATGTGTCATCATATTGACCACTTTTAACAGCCCACGAAAAAGCTGCTAAAAAGCCTATAGCTATTGTTATACTAAAACCTACTAAGACGACGATGATTTCCATTTAATCTATTTATTAACCTACACTAACTTACGTTTAATGCTTAGAATATAAACCATTCCAGTTGTGAAAACCAAAACAGTAATTGAGCTTAATGGCATAAGGATAGCTGTTAAAAGAGGGGATAATAAACCCAAAACAGCTAAGGTTACACCAATAATATTATATAAGAAGGATATAGTATAGGATGCATAAACTACTTTATTCGCATCATTTGATAATTGAAGCATTGCATCTAAACGATAAATATGTTCTGCTTGTAGAATGCCATCGCATCCTGGTGAAAAACTATGCACATCATCACTAATTGCAATACCTACATCTGCTGCTTGTAATGCACCTGCGTCATTTAGTCCGTCTCCAACCATTAGCACGAGTTCATCAGTTTTTTCTCTTTTTATGCGCGAAATGATATTCAATTTATCTTCGGGTTTACAATCAAAATTACTTTCATGAAAAGAATCAAAAAGAGTTTTTACTGGTCCTGAATTTGGTTTAGTATCACCTGATAATCCAATTAATTTTAAACCTGATTGTGCAAGTTTGGAAATAGTCTCAGCAGAACCAGCTCGTAAAATTTGCTCGAAAATAAATGCACCGTATAAATGTTCATCGATTCCTATATAAGTTTTGGTAGCATGGCCAATATAATCTTGTGCTTCAATTCCGTTTGAATTTAGCCATTTTTCACTTCCAATAAGTACTTTTTTATTACCAAAGACAGCTTTAATTCCCATTCCTTTAACTTCAACAAGTTCGTCGGGAAAATGCTTTTCCTTTGATTTTAAAAAATTAACAATTGCAAGACTTAAGGGGTGTGTAGAAGACATTGCAGCTGCGGCTATAAGTTGTACCTCATGATCTGATAAATCTCTACCTATCCATTTTAAAGGCAAATTTCCCGATTCTGTTAATGTACCCGTTTTATCAAAAACAATTGTTTTGATTTTAGAAAGTTGATCAACAATTCTCTCAGAACGCAAATACAAACCATTTTTAGAAAATGTATTTAATACAGAGCCCATAGTGAATGGTATTGAAAGCGATAGGGCACAAGGACAGGCTACAATTAAAACGGCTGCAAGAACGTGAACGGCTTTCATTGTATCAGTTGATTGCCAATAAAAAAATCCAGCAAATGCAATTGCCAAAATAACCCAAGTAAAATAGGGGGAAACCTTATCGGCTAAAGAAACATGATTGGTCAATTTATCTTGTTTAAACACTTCGTGATTCCAAAGTTGAGTTAGATAACTTTGATCCACAGTTTTTTGAATAAAAAATTGAGCTTCTTGACCTTTAAGTCGACCACCAGCAAATACCTCATCAGCTTTTTTGATGTTAACTGGTGCCGATTCACCTGTTACAAAATGATAATCAATACTTGCTTTTTCACTAATTAATGTAGAATCTGCAGGGATAAGTTCTTCATTTCGTACTCGAATTACATCCCCTTTATTCAACTTCGCTAAAGGAATTGCTTTAAATCCATCTTCAATTTTTACGAAAACAGACATAGGGAAATAAGAACGATAATCACGGAAAAATGAAATAGCATGGTAAGTTTTTTGCTGAAATAATTTACCAATCAATAAAAAGAAAATTAGTCCCGTAAATGAGTCGAAATAACCTGAGCCACTTTTACTCATAAGTTCATAAGCACTTTGCGCAAACATAGCAAAAATGCCAATTGTAAGAGGTACATCCATCGTTATACGATGACTTTTAATGCTATACCAAGCACTTTTCCAATAATCTTCTGCGCTAAAAACTAAAACGGGTACACTAATTAGTGCACTTAACCAAGTAAAAATACTTCTGAGGTATTCACTGTATAAATCTAAGCCCAAATAATCTGGAAAACTGTAGAGCATCACATTGCCAAAAGCAAAGCCTGCTAAACCAAGCTTTAAATACGTTCTTCTCCAGGGTTTTTTCGAATCCGCTTCATTTTCTAAGTCGCTTAATTGAATCATTGGTTCATAGCCAAGCCAAGCAAGTAATTGAACCACGGAACGAACTGAAATTTCAGTATGGTTAAACCAAACACGTATTTCTTTGCGTAGATAATCTACTTCAGATTTTAAGATTCCTTTTTTAAGAGAGGGGAGTTTTTCTAATAACCATACGCAGGAAGCACAATGAATATCAGGAATGTAAAAACTTACAAGCGATTGTTTTTCATCGCTATATTTAATTAATGCTTTTGAAGCTTCAGGGTCGTCTAGCCAATCAAATTTTTCAGAATCGGCTGAATATTTTCTCTCTCCAGGTCTGTCTTCCATAGTATAGAAAGAATCAAGACCACTTTCAGTAAGTAATTGATATACTGATACACAACCATTACAACAGAATGCTTTTCCATCGTGAAAAACAGGAGCGCCATTATTATCTGTGCCACAATGATAGCAAGTAGTTTGTTGAACGGGAGTTTCCATATACTAATTAAGATAAAAGACTCCCAATAAAAAAGCGAATAAATTTTCTTAAATCTGCAATATATTTTGAGACTAAAGTCTCTAATTTGCTAAATGGTACGAGACTGAAGTCTCGCACCAAACCAAAATATTTTATAGCGCTAGACTTTCGTCTCGTGCTATAAAAGCAAAAAAGAGACTTCAGTCTTTATTATTCTATTAAAACCAATGGCAGTAAATTCCTTAGTCCCGCATATTCTTTAGCACTGCTATAAACCCAATCTTCAGCTTGATCAACAAAGCCTGCTTTCACTGGATTTTGGTGAATATAATCTAAGGCTTTATCCATTTGCTCATTTTTTTCCAAAATAATTGGGTGATTATGTTGTTGCCAAACTTGATAATGATGATTGTGGCAATTTTGTTGACCATTGGATTTTAGTATCCACTTCAACCAATTTCTACGACTTTCTTTTGGATTATCAATAATTATTTCAAGCAATTGAACAGAAGTGAATTTCTTCAAATCACGCATTATATAGCTTAATTTATTAGTTTCACTACTTGCAATTAAATGAACATGATTGGTCATTATGCACCACGAATGAAGAATTAATCCTTTCTTTTCTATGCAAAAAGCTAAACTGTTAACAATAGTGTCGTAATAAATGCGACGAGTGAAAATGTCTATCCATTCAACTGTTGAAAAGGTGATAAAATGTGGGTTTCTTGAATCATAAAATTTGTATTTGCGGCTCATAAATTTTCCTTTTTGGAATAGAGACGCTTGAAAACGAAAAATCTTCCCAAAAAAATAAAAAAATGAGACTGATGTCTCTAAATCGCTAATTTAGTACGAGACTGAAGTCTCGCACCAAAATTATTTAGCGCGAGACTTCAGTCTCGTGCTGATAAAGCAGAAAAGAGACTTCAGTCTCGATTTGTAAAACAAATGAGGGAATTATCGAGTATTTTAGCAGATAAATCAAAAAAACGAATTCATGAAATCTTCTTTTATCGATAAACTCTATTCAAATCAGCAACATTGCCAAAGTTGTCCATCACCAACTATTGTATCAGAGTGGTTTAATGAATTGTTAGGTACACTTTTTCCAGATTTCAGAAAACAGCAATTTCAGTCAAAAAAGGAGTTTGAGCTTCATATTGAGCGCTTAAAACTTCAATTAGAGCAAATTCTTTATCGAAATCCTGTTAAATCTGATGATGAAGTGGAGCATGTGGCTGATTTATTTTTTTCAGAGGTGGAAGAAATTCATCAACTTTTAGAAAAAGATGTTAAGGCTATTTTTGAGGGAGATCCTGCCGCACGAAGTGAAACGGAAGTAATTAGGACGTATCCTGGATTTTTTGCCATTGCTGCTCACCGAATTGCTCATAGTTTGTATTCATTTGGAGTTCGTTTGATTCCTAGAATGATTTCAGAGTTTGCACATAGTAAAACAGGAATAGATATTCATCCCGGTGCACAAATTGGTGAATCTTTTTGTATTGATCATGGAACCGGAATTGTAATTGGGGAGACTACAATTATTGGGAAATGGGTGAAATTATATCAAGGAGTTACATTAGGTGCGCTTAGTGTTTCTAAACATGATGCCGAAGTTAAACGTCATCCCACAATTGGAGATCATTCTATTATTTATGCTGGTGCAACTATTCTTGGCGGAACAACTCAAATTGGAGAATATTCAATAATAGGCGGAAATGTTTGGTTGACACAGAGTGTTCCTGCAAATTCAAAAATTTATTATCAAGCACAAATGAGCAAAACGAGTGGTGAATTAGATACGATTGTTTTTAAATAGATTTTCGGATGTCGGATTTGATTTATTTTCCAGCCTCCAGCCTCCAGCCTCCAGCCTCCAGCCTCCAGCCTCCAGCCTCCAGCCTCCAGCCTCCAGCCTCCAGCCTCCAGCCTTCAGCCTTTCACCTGAACCCAATTCAAATTCTTGCTCCCTTTCTTAAACCTGATTAACTTCCCTCATCTATTAACTTAAAAAATAAAATAGAATGAAAAGTATTCTTCTTTTATGCGTCATTCTGGGTTTTAGTCTTCACAATGGCTTTGCTCAAGATGTTATGTCTCCTGAATTATTGTGGAAATTAGGTCGTGTTGCTGCGGTTGGTATAACAAAAGATGGTAAAAATCTTGTTTACAGCGTTTCAACGCCAGATATTGAAAATCAAAATAACACAAAAGCGTATTTTACTGTTCCTATAAATGGCGGAACTCCGACAAAAATTGAATCTATTGATGGTTTAGTTACCGATGCTTCAATCTCACCTGACGGCAAATTTCAACTAACGAATAGAACCGTAAAATTAATGAATGTTGCGGGCTCTGATTTTTATCCTGCGCTCGACAAAAGTAATGTGAAAATTTACAATTCTCTTGATCACAGACATTGGGATACTTGGAGAGATGGAAGCTACAATCACGTTTTTGTTCACAAAATTGTAGATGGGAAAGCGGATGAAGGCGTCGATATCATGAAAGATGAAAAATTCGATACACCTACTATGCCATTTGGAGATGAGTCAGATTATACGTGGAGCTCTGAGAGTAAATCTGTGGTTTATGTCTCTAAAAAACTCTCTGGAACCGAGTATGTTCAAAGTACCAATTCTGATTTATATCAATATGATGTCGCTTCTGGAAAAACAATTAATCTTACTGAAGGAATGTTGGGCTACGATACAGCTCCTGCTTTTTCATCAAAAGGCGATTTAGCTTGGTTGAGCATGGCTAGAAATGGGTATGAATCTGATAAAAACGATATTTATGTAATGATGAACGGTTCTAAAATGAATCTTACCAAAGATTGGGATGGAACTGTAAATGCATTCATGTGGTCAAAAGATGCTAAAAAGATTTATTTCGTTGCTCCAACAAAAGGAACTATTCAATTATTTGAAGTAGATGTACCGAGTAAAAGCAAAAAGATGCCAATTGTAGTTCAACTTACCGAAGGAGATTTTGATGTAAATGGAATTGTAGCAGAGTTGAAAAATGCCTTAATAGTTACACGCAACGATATGAATCATGTTAAAGAAATCTTTAACTATAATCTAAAGAAAAAGTCGTTTACTCAGTTAAGTAATGCCAATAATGATGTTTATGCAAACTTGAAAACTTCAAAAGTTGAAAAACGTTGGGTAAATACAACCGATGGTAAACAAATGTTGGTTTGGGTGATTTTCCCACCTGATTTTGATGCATCAAAAAAATACCCGACTTTATTATATGCGCAGGGCGGACCTCAATCAGCATTATCTCAATTTTATTCTTTCCGTTGGAACTTCCAATTAATGGCAGCAAATGGTTACATCATTGTTGCTCCGAATCGTCGTGGAATGCCAGGTCATGGTGTTGAATGGAACGAGCAAATCAGTAAAGACTGGGGCGGACAAGTAATGCAAGATTATTTAAGTGCCATAGACGAAGTAAGTAAAGAATCTTATGTTGATAAAGATAGATTAGGCGCAATTGGCGCTAGTTATGGTGGGTATTCCATGTATTATTTGGCTGGAATCCACGAAAATCGTTTCAAAACATTTATTACTCATGCTGGAATTTTCAACATGAAAAGTATGTATGGTACAACCGAAGAGACTTTCTTTACCAATTGGGATAATGGCGGAGCTTATTGGGAAACTTCAAATACAGCGGCACAAAAAGCATACAATGAATTTGATCCAATCAATAAAATTACAAAATGGAATACTCCCATGTTGGTTATTCAAGGCGGACGTGATTATAGAGTTCCTGAAAATCAAAGTTTTGAAGCCTTTACTGCAATGCAATTACGTGGAATTAAATCACGCTTAGTATATTTTCCTGAAGAGAATCACTGGATTCTAAAAGCTCAAAATGCCTTAGTTTGGCATGCTGAGTTCTTTAAATGGTTAAAAGAGACCCTTTAAGAGAGAAAAACTTTGCCAAAGTTTTATACCTTGGCAAAGTTGATTTTTTAATTCATTCGAGCTAAATCAAGCACTTTGTGGAATTTATGATGTAATTCCTCAAACTCTTTCATTAAATCTTCTTTGCTCATCTTTTTGTTCTTAACTGATTTTTGGAATGCTAAGGTTCCTTTTTCTAAATCAGCAACAGCTATTTTTGTCATTTCAGAATCAAACAAGGTTGGAATTGCATTTTTCTTAAGTTTCTTAGCAACTTTTACCATGTTTTTGATTTCTTTTTTGATGGGGTCAAAATTGCCATCTTCAGCAGGATGAAAAGTTCCATCCATCACAGTATGGAAATCATCTAATTCTTTCCAAGCTGTAAAAACATCTTTTGATGAACGCATTGCAAAAGCATAACGTTTACTTATTTCAGACCAATTCAACACGTTCCAAATGGCTCCCAAATAATCTCCACGTTTATTTTGATACTTTAGGTAATAGGCATGTTCCCAAACATCTATAGCAATAAGAGGAGTTCCTTTTACTTCTGCATCGTCCATTAATGGATTATCTTGATTTGCAGTCGAAATAATGGCTAATGTGGAATCTTTTTTCAGAATCAACCATGCCCAACCTGAACCAAACTGAGTCATGGCAGCTCTATTCATTTTTTCTTTGAACTCATCTAAATCGCCAAATGTTGAATTTATTGCAGAAAGTAATTTTTCACTTGGTTTTTGGTCACTTGCAGGTGCAAGTGTTTCCCAGAATAACGTGTGATTAAAATATCCACCAGCATTATTTTTTACCACTGTTGAATAGTTTGAAATGTTAGCCATTAAGGTATAAATAGATGTAGGTGCATTTTCAACACCTTCTAATGCTTTATTTAAGTTGGCTATGTAACCAGCATGATGTTTAGAATAATGGATTTCCATAGTCTGAGCATCAATATAGGGTTCAAGTGCGTCGTAAGCGTAAGGAAGTGGAGCTTGTTTAAATTGTGCACTTGCTTGAAAGCTTAAGCCAAAAATACAAATGGCAGTAAAACCAATTTGTTTAAGTTTGTTCATAGTATTTTTTATTATGTGTAAATTGAATAGGTCTAAATTTAGCCCAAAAAAGGGAAGTAAATGGTTAAAAGTTGATTAACTGTAAACCCTATGACTGCGCCAAAAAAATTTGATATTTGCAAAAAAAAATCTTCCGATGAATAATTATTTTGCTGGTGCTAGACTCTTTACTTTTTTTGACTTAAGATTCGAATTGATTTGTTGTTCAAGAAACATTATTTACTGTTAAATTATTTCGTTTATAGCTTTTCCCTTTTAACTCCATTAAATTTAGTGATATCGCAATTGATCAGTTAAAGGTAGATTGATTCAATGCCTTATCTTCGCATTTAAATTGATTCTGCATCATCATTTTGAATCATAATGAAATGAATGATACCACACTGATTTAACTATTCTTACAAAAAAACAGACAGAATCAAGCGCAAAAATTTTAAAATTGTTTTGAAAGAAATGAATTAACGTATAAAAAGAATGAAAAAGAAAATTACCATTATAGGAAGTGGTTTCGGCGGTTTAGGTGCTGCGAATCGTTTAGCATCAATTGGACATGACGTTACTATACTTGAAAAAAGAGATAAACTTGGCGGACGTGCTTATGTTTATGAAAAAAATGGATTTAAATTTGATGGCGGCCCAACAGTAATCACAGCGCCTTTCATGTTCGATGAAATTTTCGAAAAAGCTGGAAAGAAACGCGAAGATTATGTGAAATTCGTTCCATGTAATCCATTTTATCGCATTTTTGATCACAAAGGTAAACATCTTGATTATAATGGGGATGAAAAATTTATTCTAGAACAGATTGATAATTGGAATCCCAAAGACAAGCAAGGTTATATCGATTTCATCAAAACAACTAAAGCTATTTTTGATAAAGGCTTTACTGAATTAGCCGATGTACCTTTTCTTTCTATTTGGGATATGCTAAAAGTTGCTCCTGATTTAATTAAGCTTCAGTCGTACAAAAACGTGTATTCATATGTTTCTCAATTTGTTGAAAATGAGTTTTTACGCCGTTGTTTTTCTTTTCACCCTTTATTAGTTGGTGGAAATCCATTCGATACAACCTCTATTTATGCCATGATTCATTATTTAGAACGCGAGTGGGGCGTTCATTATGCATTGGGCGGAACGGGAGCAATTGTTGAAGCGCTAGCCAAATTGTTTGTTGAACAAGGCGGAAAGTATCATTTAAATACTGAAGTTGAAGAAATCTTGATTGATAAAGGTCATGTAAATGGCGTTCTTCTCAAAAATGGAGAAGTAATCGAAAGTGACATTGTAGTTTCCAATGCAGATGTAGCTTACACCTACAAAAATATGATTGACAAACAACATCGTCGAAAATACACTGATCGTAAAATTAACCGAACGAAATATTCGATGTCTCTTTTTGTAATCTATTTTGGAACAAAAAAAAGATATAATAATCTAAACCTCAAACATCATAATATCATTTTAAGTGAGCGTTACAAAGGATTATTAGAAGATATTTTCAATAAAAAAGTATTGGCTGAAGATTTCTCATTGTATCTCCACATGCCAACAATTACAGATTCAAGTATAGCACCTGAAGGTCATGAGTCGTTCTATGTTTTATCACCAGTTCCTCACTTAGATGCAGATATTGATTGGACAACCCAAGCAAAACCGTATCGTGATGCCATTATGAAGTTCTTGGAAGAGAATTACTTACCTGATTTGGAAGAAAACATAGTTGCAGAACATTATATAGATCCGCTTCACTTCCAAGATGTGTTGAATTCACATGTAGGCTCAGCATTCTCCGTTCAGCCATTATTAACACAATCAGCTTGGTTTAGACCTCACAATAAATCGGAAGATGTGGAAGGCTTATATTTTGTAGGTGCAGGAACGCATCCTGGCGCTGGTTTGCCAGGTGTACTTTCTTCTTCAATTATTGCTGAGAACTTGATTGGTCCAGCGTAATTTATTTAAAGATGAATTAGAGGTAGATTTCTCAAATCCATCTTTAGAAAGCGTTTTGTTTTTAAGTAGAGTTTGCTAATCAGTTTTAATAAAAAAAGATTAGCAAACAATCTCAATGTTTTCCATTTGAAAAAATGTATATAAATGCTTTAACTGGATTTGGGCTTTAAAATGAGCAGAATTGTTTTTTGATAGGTTTTGATCTGAAAATGCTTTTGATCATTAATTGAATATGTGAATTGATAAATACATTATTAAGATTAAAACTCCCCAAAGAAGATTACCAATATCATTAATTAGTTCTCTAGAATTTTGATAGTGTAATTTTAAGTTCCTATTTCCAGTTTTATCTAATTTATTTTGCAATTTTAAAATTATAAGTGGCATCTGTAGAAAATTGATTATCAATAAGAATTCTAAAAAAGGTTTTGATTTAAAAGATGTATCAAAAGGAATTAAACCGGGAATAATTAGCTCAATAAAAAGGGTAATCATTAAAAGAGCAAAAGTAGATAGCTTAATTTTTTCATCAAAAATACTATTCGAAGATAGAAAGGGGTGTTTTGAGATTCTGATTTATCTACGTCAGATGACTTCCAATTTGTTTTAATCCACAGTTTTGGAGGTGATAAGGGTGATTTAGAGAATTGTATAAATACTTCTTTTGTCGCTTCAAAATCAAGCTCATTAGTTGGGCAAAACTTTACTTGATTATTAAAATACTCGACTAGGTAGGAGTTATTATCAGAATTTGTTACTTGTATAAAGCAATCTTTACGATGTTCAAGAATGATAAACTCAATTTTATCATCACTAAGATCAGTTAAATTAGATTCAAATACTTCGAAAGAATAGGTGATTTTCTTTCTACCGTTTATTGATAGCTTCAAGTTGAAAATTATGACTGATGTTGTAAAATATTGATTTTAATATGATCAAAAGAATATGCGAAATCAAAGAACTATTCAAAGCTTGAGTCAATTTGGTAAAATTAGTAATTCCAAAACTATTTAGTAATCAATTGAGAATGAACTAATAAAAAGTATTCGGATAAGATTAATTCTATTTTCCGCCTTTAAACCCTTATTTGAATTGCATCTAAGTAGCTTTGCATTATATTTGGTCAACTAACTGTATCAACCCCAATCAATTTTTCTTAACCGAAATGGCATATATAGTAACCGAACCTTGTATAAACTGCAAATACACCAATTGTGCATCCGTTTGTCCAGTAGATGCATTCCGTGAAGGTCCAAACTTTTTAACCATCGATCCAGATGAATGTATAGACTGTGATGCTTGTCGTTCTGAGTGTCCTGTTGAAGCTATTTATCCTGAAGATGAAGTCCCTCAAAAATGGGAACATTATATTGAATGGAACGCAAAATTAGCCGAAAAATGGTCAGATCGTGTTATCAATGTTACCAACGATCCTATGGATTCTGCTGATGAATGGGCAGAGAAAGAAGATAAAAGTGGTGACTTACAAGAAGAATGGTAGTTTAAGACAAAACTAACACCCTATTGGAAACCTATTTTCGAGAAAAATCTGAGCGTCTGATCATTAAAGGTCAGACGCTTTCTCTTATTAGCCCTATTGTTATGGGTATTTTAAATCTTACCCCAGATTCTTTTGCAGATGGTGGTAAATACACGACAATAGATTTAGCGTGTAAACGGGTCTCTGAAATGAACCAAGAAGGGGCCACAATTATTGATGTTGGGGGAGAGTCTACAAGACCTGGTGCAGAACCTGTGTCAGATGAAGAAGAGTTTAAACGAGTTGTCCCGGTAGTTGAGGAATTGATAAAGCAATTTCCAAAAAAATTATTTTCCATTGATACAACAAAACTAAAAACGGCAAAAGCTTGCTTAAAAGCCGGTGCTCATATTATAAACGATGTTAGTGGATTACAAATCCATCCAGAATTTGTTGATTTATGTGAAGAATATGATGCAGGTTTAGTGATTATGCATTCAAAAGGAAATCCTAAAACTATGCAAAACGCTCCTTTTTATGAAGATGTAATTAAGGAGATCAAAAAGTTCTTTTTTTATCAATTGCAATTAACGGATGAACGAATTCTAAATAGAGTTATTCTTGATCCTGGTTTTGGCTTTGCAAAAACGGCTGAGCATAACTTAATTATTTCTCATCATTTAAATGAGTTAACTCATTTCGGTTGTCCATTATTAGTTGGAGCGTCTAGGAAATCTATTATTGGGCAAATATTAGGTGGAAAACCTGCTCAAGATCGTCTTATTGGTACAGTAACATTTCATTATGATGCTCTAACTAAAGGCGCAAAAATTCTTAGGGTTCATGATGTTAAAGAAGAAGCAGAATCTATTGCTGTATTTAATGCAATCCAGAAAAAAACGCTATAATCCTTATTTTGAAAAATCAAAGTAAATTCCATCTTTGAGCAAGATAATTAAGTTCGAAGATGTAAGAATAATAAAGTGAACTAGGGAGAATTAATGACAAAAAGGTATTTGCAAAAATTGAGCTTACTCTGAAAAGTAATTTTCAGCAACTAAATAGGCGATTTCATACGATTTGAATGGTTAAAAACTGGCAAAATCGACTTTTAAGAGGGAACTTAAAATTTATTTTTTAACTATGTGATGTTCTGCAAAGCTAAAAGACAGCAGATTTAATTTAATTATGCTGCAAATGTATTTGCAAACAGTTTAATCTTAACAATCTACGTGTCAACCAATTAACTATGATTCGATTTTAAAATTGAATAGCTACTTTAATCCTCAGCATTTTATATATTCAAAAACGCCGAAAACCCACTTATTTTAGCTGAACTTGGACTTTTTTCCTATTGGATTTTTAGAATTTGGAATTAAGGATTTCATTGAAACCTTAATAATTGCGAGCATTCTGTTTTATTTGTATAAATGGATTCGAGGCTCGTTTGCCATACCTGCGTTCATTGGTTTGGTCTTTATTTTCGTTTTAAATGCAGGTGTAAGTGCTTTAGGCTTAAATACCATTAATTTCTTTCTCAGGAAAATAATGGATGTGGGGATTTTAGCGGTATTTATTATTTTTCAGCCAGAGATTCGTAAGTTGTTGTATAGTTTAGGCTTAAATACAAATTTCGATAAGTTGTTTTCAAAAAAGCAGTCTGAAAATGTAATTAATGAAGTTATAAATGCCATCAAATTATTGAGTAAAACCAAAACAGGTGCGCTCATCGTTTTTGCTCAGGGAAATGCCTTAAACGATATTATTGAAGCAGCGACCGAAATTGATGCTCGAGTAAAAACTGGTTTATTATTAGCCATTTTCAATAAAGAAGCACCGCTTCACGATGGGGCAATTATTATTAAAGGAAACCGAATAATGGCTGCGGGTTGCTTATTACCCTTGAGTGCTAATCAAAATATATTATCGGTATTTGGTACTAGACACAGAGCAGCTGTTGGGGTAAGTGAATCGAATAGTGTGTTTGTTGTTGTTGTTTCAGAAGAAACGGGAAAAATCTCTATTGCTCAACACGGTAGATTAATAAGTGGGCTAACCATTCAAAAATTACGGGTTGAAATGGCAGAAAATCTGTCAAAAAATATGGCTTCAGAGTCTGAGATTTCCTTTTCAAAAAAAGAAGTAGAGATTTAAGTTGTCAAACAAGATTTTATTATAAAACATAGTTCTTGATTAAAAATTAGCGATTTAGTTCGATTAAAATCCTAGAAATCATACTTCTCGAAATGATGTCTTGTATGCAAAGATAATATTTAGCTAGTTTCACAAAGCAAATTGTTGAAACAACTCTGGCAAAGTCCTAAACTTTGCCAAAGTTTTCATTAAATTTACGAATTCAAAAATAGTACTTTTTCGAATTCAACCATGCCTGAAAACACACTTAAACCGGAGCAGTTACTTAAACTCCGCGAAACCATCGATTCTTTAGATCATCGTATTATTAAAGCTTTAGCTGAACGACAGCGCGTTGTTCGTCAAGTCATTTCTTCAAAAATATCGACAGCAACTCAAGTTAGGGATTTAGATCGTGAAGATGCTTTACTCAAAAAAATTCGTGAAAAGGCAGTAACTGCAGGTTTAGACCCATATTTTGCAGAGCAATTATTCCGCGAAATCATTTTTCAATCTGTTCGGTATCAAAATCATTCTTTGGTTGATCATCAAAATGAACTAAATACGGTGAAATCCATTCATGTGGCTTATCAAGGTTTAGAAGGGGCTTATTCTCATTTAGCTGCACTAAGACATTATAGAGAACGCTACGAAGAGGTTATTTGCCATGGGTTTCCTACAATTGAAGAAGTTACCAATGCTGTTGAAACCGACAAAGTTCAAGTCGGTATTTTACCTATTGAGAATACAACAGCAGGGTCAATAAATGACACCTATGACTTATTGGGTTCAAAATCTTTATTTATTGTTGGGGAAGAAGTATTTCGAGTAGAGCATTGTTTGGTGACTTTAGAACCCGTAGCATTCGAAAACATTCGCAGAATTATTTCCCATCCACTTACTTTGGTTCAATGCAGTAAATTTTTAAGTGGATTTCATCATACAACCATAGAATCATTTATTGATTCAGCCATGAGCGCGCAAAAAGTAAAATTTGATGCTGATTTATCTCAAGCGGCTATAGCAAGTCCTGAAGCAGCAGAGAAATACGGCTTACACATTTTACAACATGAAATCTCCAATAACCCCGATAATTATACACGTTACGTTGTAATTGGAAAGCAAAAAGTCGCTGTAGATCCACAGTTACCTAGTAAAACCTCGCTCATTTTATCCACGATTCATGAAAAAGGCGCCTTAATGCGTTGTTTGCAAGTCTTGGATAAATACGAAATAAATATGTCAAAACTAGAATCAAGACCACGCCCAGATAAAGCATTTCAATATCAGTTTTATGTAGATATCGAAGCCAACAATCAAGACCCTAAAGTAATTAAAGCTTTAAAAGAATTAGATGGAAAAGCAGCGAATCTTAGAGTATTAGGCTGTTATCCTAAGCAAATTGAGGAATAAGTTTAACTGTAAAAATGCTTATTAAACTTCTTTGAGTCGAGGCATAACTTTTATGAATAATGTATTAAATGCGGTTATTAAAGAGTGAATTTTTGAGTTATAAATTAATCATGCAAAACTCAATTTAAAAAAAACTGATAAACACTATAAGGAAAACCTAATCTTAATTTTTTGTCAATTTCATTTCAAAATTATATCTTACGTAGGTATCGTGATTTTAAGCATTTTCGATAAATTTCTGTGATGCTTAAAATGTGATAGTAAGCAGAATTATAATTTGATGTATTATGGAGTTTATTTTGTGGAAGTATTTTAATCTCATTTTATATTTATTGCGATGAGAGTATCAAAAAGTAGTTATTTGGACGAGACAAAAATCCTAAGTTTAACTAAAGGGGAGTTAAGCTATAAGTTAAACTTTTATAGATTGTTAGCTAAACTTTTAATAAAATCAATCGAAGATATTTCGGGCTTTAATTCTTCGGAAATAATTGGTTTTCCAGAGCTTAAAAAAAATTATCATAAATTAAAACCGAATATCAAACTATTTTGTAACGATTCTGTGTATCAATTTTTTTTAACATTAGAATTGAAAATAAAAGAAGAAACGATAAACCAAGGAGATATTTCTGATTTATGTGAGCTCTTAAAAAATATTCTTTTAGAAATTCAACAAAATACAGAAAACTTGTCTACAAATAAGTAAGCTTTATTTTTTTTATATGATTATTGATTTTGAAAAAAAAATAAAACCTGATTATTCATTTATCATATTTAATGATGATGGTTTTATCGAGTCTTATAGTAGAGATTTAATAAATATTTTAAAGTACTTCCAAATAGTCAAAAAAATAAAATAACTATTTACAGAAATGTTTATTTATATAATCAGAATAGTTTAGCAGTTAATATTGAAAAAAATGAATTCGAAGATGATTTAGATTCTATAGTTTTTTGTAAAATAGATAACAATGGGAATGAAATTGTTAGTAGTAATTGTAGCGTTTTAGTTTTTGACGGAATTGATGAAAAAAGACGCTTAATTATTTTTTTGGAAAATTCATCGGATAAATCGGATAAATCAGTTAGTTCAAATACTTCATTCGTTACTAATCGGCAAGCTATTTCAACATTATCAAGTAAAATAGCTAATCCCGTTTATTTTAAAGTTGCTGAAACCATTAAATCGATAAAATGGAGCAATGGAGTTGTGGTTCAGTTAAACATGATAAATGCAAATAATTCGATTCAAGTGAAAAATGAAGATGATTTATTTGAAGTCATAAAAATGTTGCTAACTAGTAGCTCCGAAGTAACCAACTATGGCTTAGTATTAGTCGAAATTCAATTTCTAAAAAATACAATTGCTGTCAAAATTGAAGATACCGGTTTAGACGTTTCGAGCATTCTTGAAAATTCTCAAATGAAAAAACCTATAATTAAACAATTATTAACTCAAATAGACTTTAGATTTAAGAAAAATGCGATTATCAATCATGAGAATGTATTTAGTAAGTATGGAAATATATTTTTATTTGAATGGCGCCTAAAGGAAAGTATGAATTTGAGCAAGTTTGAAATCAGTTGCAATCAGAAATAATAGTAGCTGTTAAATATGAAAATGCTGATATAAAAGATGTAAATTATGTTAATAATATAATTGATGAATGGATCGAAGAATTTGAATATAATGAAACGATTACGATTAAAGATATTTCTTTTTTATTGCACAAAATACGACCTACTCTAAAAGTATCTGGCTATGAGAATATTGCCGAAAAGAGCTCTCAACTAGAGTGTTATTTAAAGAAAAATAATGATGAAAAAGAAATTATAGACCTGTTTAAAAAGTTTATAATAAATTTGAAAGATGCGGTAAATTACAATGTATAAAATTTTAATAGTAGACGATTTTAAAACTCAAAGACAGTTTATCTCAGGTATCTGTGCCGATTTGAAATTGGAAACGGTAGAGGCTGTAAATGGTGAAGAAGCTTTAAAAATATTGGAAAAAGAAAAAATTGGTTTAATCTTAACAGATTATGAGATGCCAATTTTGAATGGAATGGAATTGACTAAAAAAGTTCGTAAAAATGTACTTTGGAAAGACATTCCCATAATTATGATTACATCTGTAAGCGATTTGAAAAACAAAGCTATTGCTTCAGGTGTATCTCAGTTTGTTGTAAAGCCTTTTGATCGTTTAGATCTAAAAAAAAATATTTCCGAATATTTTGGCGAACAGTCTCAAATAAAAACATTTAATGTATTATTGTTAGATGATGTTCAATTGCAAACAGCTATTTGGGAAAGAGTTCTCTCAATGGATTATTTTGAGTATACGAAGGTTCATACAGCGCAAGAAGCATTAAATGAATTAAGGAAAAAATCATACGATATTATTCTTACAGACTATTCAATGCCAAATGTGGATGGAGATCGATTTGTAAGAAAAATTAAAACATTGCCTGAATTCTCACGCATTCCTATTATTATGATTACTGCAAATAAAGATTTAGCAAAAAATAAACCTGCTGAAGTTGATCGATTATTTATTAAGCCTTTTGAACCATCAGCAGTAAAAGATACAATTAAAGAATTAGTTGGTTGGCAAACTTAATCAAATTATACATACTATTATTTAATCATTTAAGGCAAATAAATTGGTATGAAAGACAGTAAAGAGATTAATAATGAGCACAATGATAAAATAAATAAAGAAGAAAATAAGTCAGGCAAGGTTTTTATTGATTTTGTAGATAATTCCAAAACTATAGAAGCAACTTCTACAAGTTCTTATGAATCGAAATATGCATTACAAATTGAAGCATTAGATAAACATGCCATAGTTAGTATTGCTAATAGGGCAGGAATAATTACCTATGTAAACGATAAGTTTTGTGAAATTAGTGGTTATTCCCGTGAAGAGTTAGTTGGAAAAAGACATCAGATTATAAAATCTAATTACCATTCAAAATTGTTTTTTAAAGAAATGTGGAAAACAATTAGTAGTGGCGCTACATGGAATGGTGAGATTTGCAACAAGAAAAAAGATGGGTCTCTGTATTGGGTTGAAACAACAATTGTCCCAAAGATTGATGTTGATGGTAAAACGATTCAATATTTATCAATAAGAACTGAAATAACCAAGTTAAAAGAATTAGAAGCAAGACTTACTAAGCAAAATGAAGCGCAAAAAATATTAAGTGATTTTGCATCTAGTCTTATAAAAGCTCAAAAAAACGAATTCGATAAGATAATTAAAAACTACTCAAACTTATTATGCAAAAAGTTAGAGGTTAATGGCGCTGATATTTTTTTCTCTTTTCAAAAAGATAAACTTGAACTCTATCATAGGGTTAATGATGAACTTATAGAGGGAGAGTCAAGATTTATTTCAATCGATTTAAATGATATTCCTGAATTAAGAGAAAAGCTCAAACAAGAGTCATTTATCTATGTAAACAATGATTTTTCTATTAAAGAAAATATAAATAACGAAATTCGTAAATATCTTTTTTTAGATACGTGCTCCTTTTTGATTAAATCACTTAAAAAAGAAAATGAAACTTTAGGTTTAGTGTCTTTTTATTCTAACAGGAATAATTTCGAAGAGTATGAAATAGAGTTACTATCTTTTTTTTGTAATATCATCGTAAATACACTAGAACGAATTAAAAGTGAAACACCTTTAATAGAATGTGAAACTAACTACAAGTCTTTAGTAAATAACTTACCAGGAATGGTTTATAGTTATAGAATTGAATCGGGTATCAGTCATATTTCAAATAGTTTTAAAATTTGTGGTTACACTGATAATGAGTTATTAATCAATGGCAAAAATGCCTTGTTGTCTTTAGTTCATCCAGATGATGTTGATAACTATTTAAGTGATTTCGATTCTCTAAAAAGTATTAAACACTCTGTAACGGGTGAATATAGAATTATCCACAAAAATGGGACTATTCATTGGGTTAAAGAATTTAAAAAGATGCTTTTTGAAGATGAAATTCTTATTGGATTTGATGGTGTTATATTTGATAATACCGAAACAAAGAAGTTAGAAATCTTAAATGAATTAAATAAAGAGAGATTAAGAAGAGGGCAAGTATATGCTAATATAGGTACTTGGGAATGGGATATAGTTACTAATGAATTGTATTGGACTGAACGTGTTGGTCCATTATTCGGATATCCAGAAAATAACTCAATGGATATAGAATTCGACAAATTTTTAAATGTAATTCATGCTGATGATAAAGATGCCGTAATGAATGCAATTCGAGATTCAGTTGAGCATAACCAGCCCTATAATATTGAACACAGAGTTGTCTGGGCTGATGGAACCATAAAGTGGGTTCAAGAAAAAGGGGCCGTAATTAGAGATGAAAACGATAAACCAATAAAAATGATCGGAGTTGTTCAAGATATACATGATAAAAAATTAGCAGAACTTGCGCTTGCTGAACGAGAAAATGATTTAAAGTTTGCTCAATCCATAGCAAAAATTGGAAATTGGTCTATCGATTTTTCTGACGGTTCAGTTGATTGGTCAGATGAAGTGTATAATCTTTTAAACATGAAAAAAGTTGATAATCCTGCCCATTTTGGATTATTAAAGGATATTCTTTTAGAAGAAGATTTCAGGTTGATTGGAAAAAAACTGATTGAAGCTGAAAAAACCGGACAGTTTAATGTAACTCATAGAGTAGTTTTAAAAAACAACACAATCAGATACTTTCAAGAAATAGCCCATGCTGAACTTGATTCTACTGGAAAAGTTAGCAAATTAGTTGGAACCGTACAGGATGTAACAGAAAGGGTTGAGTCAGAGAATGCATTAATTGCGGCAAAAGATGAAGCGACAAAAGCCAATTTCGCTAAATCTGAATTTCTATCGAGTATGAGCCATGAGTTGCGGACTCCAATGAATTCAATTATCGGTTTTAGTCAATTATTAGAATATGACGAAAAGCTTACAAGTGAACAAAAAGCAAATATTCGTGAAATTCGAAAAGCAGGGAAACACTTACTTGAACTGATTAATCAAGTTTTAGATTTATCTAAGATTGAGTCGGGTAATAATGACATGATTTTGGAACCTGTATTAATAAATGATGTAATTCAAGAATCGATTACATTGGTAAAGACCCTAGCATTCAAAAAGTCAGTTAAAATTCAATTTATAAATGAAGCTCAATTTATTGTAAAAGCAGATCGACTAAGATTAAAACAAGTTGTACTTAATTTGCTATCAAATGCGATTAAGTACAATAAGATAAATGGTGAAGTTCGAATAACGTTAGAAAAGAAAGTATCTGAGAAGCAAGCAAAAATTTTGCTTGTCGTAGCTGATAAAGGAATTGGAATTCCGTCTAATCAGTTAAATGAATTATTCTTACCATTTCAACGATTGGGGCTTGAAAATAAAGAAGTTGAAGGAACAGGAATCGGTTTATCGATAACAAAGAGAATTGTCGAATTAATGAATGGCTCTATTGGTGTATTAAGTAAGGAAAATGAGGGAAGTACGTTTTGGGTTGAGTTAGATGTATTGGAATCCGAAAAAGCTAGTAGAATACAAACTGATCAAAAAGAAGAAGAAATTGTTAAGAATAATCCTTCACAAATTAATAAACCAAACGAAGTATATGTTGTTTATATAGAAGATAACTTGTCCAATATTAAATTGATGACACAAATATTTGATTACCTTCCTGGCGCAAAATTAGTTACATCAACTAAGCCTTTGGACGGCTTAAAGATAATAAGTGAAATAAAACCTGAATTAATTCTTTTAGATATTAACTTGCCAGAAATGAATGGCTTTGAAGTTTTAAAAAGAATTAGAAAGATGGAAGAATTTGAAAGCATTCCAGTTTTAGCAATTACAGCAAATGCAATGGAAAATGATGTGAAAAAAGGAATGGATTTAGGATTCTCTTATTACATTACCAAACCTATTGATATTAATAAGTTTATGAAAATAATAAATGATTATCTTTTAAAATAAGTAAACATGGATGGCCTTAACGATTTAACTTCAAATAAATTGGCTTTTGCAGCGCTAGAGTCTGCCATTAGTGGAATAGCTATTTCAGATTTAAATGGGAAACTAACGTATGTAAACAAAGCATTTCGGAAAATGTGGAAAATTCCAGATAGCGAAATAGTGGTAGGAAGGTCTCCAATTGAGTTTTGGGTTGATGAAAATGCTGCCAAAGCTGTAGTTCATAACTTGATGACATTTGGTGAATGGAAAGGCGAACTCATTGCAAAATTGAACGATGGCACAACAGCTATATTTCAACTAATTGGCAATTTAGTGAAATCTGAGACTAGTGATCCCATTTGCATGATGGCTTCCATTATAGACATTTCAGAAAAAGTTGAAATGGAAAAGCAACTTAGATCGGAAAGAGACTATTCTCAAAATCTTGTTAATACTACACCAACAAAAATTATCATATTGAATAAGGATCAGACCATTGAGTTTATAAATCCTTATTTCGAAAAAAAAGCAGGGTATAAAAAAGAAGAAATTATTGGGAAAAGCTACATCGATATTTTTATTCCAAAATCCTTAGAAAATCTTTGGGGAGAGTTTTTCAATAAAGCTATTAAAGAACCTTTCATTGATTATATATTTCCATTTAAGAATAAAATGGGTAAAATGCGAACAATTGAATGGAATACTCAACCATTAAATGATCGTGCTGATGGGGAGATTTCACTATTATTAGTAGGTAATGATATTACTGAACTTGATGAGCAAAAAAAGTCACTAAAGCATAAATATGAGATGCTTAGTTTAAGTGAAGAATTGAAGACACTTCAAATCAAAAAACAAAAGGAAAGAATAGAAAAAATTATTCAAGCACTCATTGACGGGTATATGGCTCTCGATTTAGAGGGGAATATAAAGGAAGTAAATAAATCTATGAGTGATCAATTTGGTTATGAGTACAAGGAATTAATTAATAGGCATGTTAGTGATATTGATGATCTTGAGTCAGCCAATGACGTCAAAAAACATATTGGATATGTTGTACAGAATGGGTTTGATAGATTTGATACCGTTTATGTAAAGAAAGACGGAACAAAATTCAATGCGGAAGTTAGCGCTACTTATTCTGGATATGATAGTGAACAGTTAATTTATGTATTCATTAGAAATATTGATTCAAGAATTAATGCAAAAAATGAGCTCCAAAAAGCTAAACAAGACGCAGAGATAGCCAATAAATACAAATCAGAATTTATCTCTAGAATGAGTCATGAATTGAGAACGCCTCTAAATGCGGTTATTGGGTTTTCTCAATTATTAGAATTGAATATGCACAAACGACTTTCAGATTCAGACTTAGAAACGGTAAATGAAATAAAAATGGCTGGCAATGAACTGCTCTCCATGATCAATAAGCTCTTGGATATTTCCAAAATTGAGAAGGGTGAATTGAGCATTGTCTGTACTAAACTAGATCTAAATGAAATTGTAACAAAGTGTATTTCAAATCTTTCAAATGAATTAGAGAATAAATCCATTCAAGTTTATATAGATTCGTTTTCTTGTGAAAATTATTTTGTAAATGCTAATGAAGAACGCTTGGAAATGGTTTTATTAAGCATTCTATCAAATGCAATAAATCATAATGCGGAAAATGGTTCAATATTCATTAATTGTAGAAAAAATGGTGATCAAACGATTACAGTATTCATAAAAGATACTGGAAAAGGAATTTCACAAGATCGTCTCTCAACTTTTTTTGATTCAGCAGAAAAAACATCAATTGCTTATGATGCTTCTCAAGGCACAGGTATAAATATGCACTATGCGAGAGCAATAATGGAAAAAATGAATGGATCAATCGGTGTTGAAAGTGAGATTGGTGAAGGAAGTACGTTTTCGATTGTTTTAAATGAAATTATGGATGAACACAAGAGCCATATTTATCAAAACTTGGATATTTCCTTCTTCGTTGTAGATGATAATCAAATAAATTTGATGGTAATGGAGCAGACCTTAGAAACCTTGTTCCCAAACGCAAAAATAGAATCATTTACGGATGGATTATCATGTGTGGAAAAACTAGAAATTGAAGTTCCAGCCATGATTTTTATGGATTTACAAATGCCAAGATTAGATGGTTATGCTGTTACAGCAATGATTAGAGAAAAAAAGGAGTTTACAAGTATTCCAATTATTGCCTTGTCGGCAAGTAATGATACAGACGAAATTGACAGAGCAAAAGAGTCTGGAATGAACAATTATTTAGTAAAACCTGCTTCCGTTGAACAAATTGAAACAATTATTGCAAAGTATGTTAAGCTAAAATAGATGTATTAATTGTTCAAAAAAAGTAATGATTAAGAGTAAAATCAACGTTATTAAATGAGTTCGGAATAAGAAATAAAAAAAAACAGGTATAAAATAATTTTGTCATTCTGGGCTTGTCCCAGAATCTCTGTCTAATTTGGGATTAAATTTGAGATTTAACTGCGAATCCAAATGAGGTTCTTCATTGTTTATTCTGGTTTTTGATTAAAATCATTCTATTAAACCTGAATTCGAACTCAGGTTATTAGTAAACTGTTTTCAAATTATCAATTTATCGCTACATTGAGCAATGAATGGTGATTCTTACATTCAAAAAGCTAACGGTTCACTGGTTTTATTTAACCGTGAAAAACTAGTCGGTTCTTTAGTTAGGTCTGGGGCAAAAGAAGTTCAAGCCAATTCCATTGCTGACGAGATTGAGATTCATCTTGTTCAGGGGATGAAAACTCAAAAGATTTATCAAAAAGCGTTCAAATTATTACGAAGTGGGAATCGACCTGCTGCATCAAATTATCAATTAAAGCGCGCTGTAATGGATTTGGGCCCAAGTGGTTATCCGTTTGAACATTTGGTTTCTGCAATATTCCGACATCAGGGTTATCAGGTAAAAACCGGAATTATTATGCAGGGAATATGCGTTACTCACGAAGTGGATGTTTTCGCTGAAAATGAGCATGAAGTCAATTTTATTGAATGCAAATTTCATAATCAGCCTGGAGTGAAATCGGATGTAAAAATTGCTATGTATGTGAATTCTAGGGTAATTGACCTTAAAAACCGATGGCTAAAAGATTATCCCGATGAAAAACGAAAAATTTCTGGAGGATTAGTAACCAATACCAAATTGACAGAAGATGCACGTGTATTTGCTTCTTGTAGCGGAATTCTGGGAATAGGTTGGGACACTCCGCACAAATTGGCAATTATGGAGCAATTAACCGATATGCGTTTATTGCCGATTACCCTCATTCCGTCATTAACTAAAAGAGAACGCGAGGAAATTGTAAAGAACGGAATAGTTTTGTGTCGAGAATTAATTCAAGCAGAAGAAAAAATGGAATCCCTAATGATTGAGAGTTACAGAATAGAAAAATTGATAGCAGAAGCAAAAGAAATAATGGAAAACTTTGAGCTGTGAAATTGGTAAAATTGGAGTTTTGATATAAGAAAGAAAGCTTCCTCTTTTGCCAAGAACCTTAAGTATGAAGACGGAAGATCTAAAAGAGGGTCGGGGAGATATCAAGATGCTATAATTCTGAGTTCGGGATAAGAATTATAGCATACTAAAACCAATGCTAACTCTCGACAAAGTGATTTTAGAACACAAGTTTAGGCAAAAAAAAACTGTAATCCCGTCCCGGAAACTTATGGGACGGAATCTCGCCGAAAAGTATGAGTGTGAACTTAAAAAAAAACAATATCCCGTATTTGATCATGATGCGATTTAAAGCAACATTTCCAATCCGCAATTTTGAAATCAAACTAAGGTTTCAAGTCTGAAAGAAGAAATCAAAACATCAAATTTGATCAGTTCTTTTCCATTGTCGTATAAGTCAAGCTAAACTCAGAAGTAGTATTCGTTTTTGATTTTTTCTTCTTAATCATTCCTCTAGTTTTTGCAACTACAAGATCTGGATTTGTTCAAATTACAGGGTAACCGATATCATTTATGTAATAATCTGGAACGCGATCAACAATATCATCCGTTGAAGCAAAAACCTGCAATATTTCTGTTCCATATGGCGCTTCAATCTCAAACTCATCCAAACTGATCCATTTGTTGGCATCATCTGCATTAATAAAAAGCACAAAATCACGTTTCTTTTCGTCTCCATTAATAGGAAGTAAATAAGAAAAACGACCTCCTGGATTATTTACATGTCCCATGATATACAAATATCCTGGTTTATTCATTTTCACAAATAATTCAACTTTATCTTGATTGTAAAAAAGTAAATTCGTTTTCCCAATCGATGTTCTCAATTCAGGTCTAAGTTCATTGTTTAGTACCAATCCTTGAGAAATCAAATTTTTTAAATCTACAGTTTCTGGTTTAACTCGCAAACCTTCATAAGCGGATGGCAAAAAGCGAAAGGAGGCAGATTTAACATTTTTCTGCTCTTTATCTACGGTTTTTAAATTGAGCTCAATTCTATCTTCTAAAATGGAGTAGGATCCAGTTATCAAAAAAGTAGCTTTATCGAGAGAAGTTGTTGTTGGTAAAGAAGCCATCATTCGTTGGCGAAGAGTAGCTGCAAACGGAGTAATTTCCTTCGAATTACTTACTTCCAGTGCATAAATGTAGTACGAATTTTCCTTAAATAATCGTTTGATGAAGGCTGAGAATTCATTTAAGGAAGAAATATTTCCTGCTTTTTCATCATATCGTTTCTGGATTTCTGAAACTGAGATGGGAAAATCATCGGCCGTTTCACCAAAATGAGTTAATACAACACGATATTGACTATAATTTTCAGACAAAGTTAACAATCGGCTCAAATCATTTAAATCGGTAGAAGTACTAAGTTTTTTGGCTTCATTTTGAATCTGAATAATTTCATTTTTATACAATGTTGTTACTGAAGGATCAAGCACGGCCAAACATTCAAACTCATTTTTCACATTTTTGTAAGTAAATGATGCGCCCAAAATAGGAAGCTGCGTTTTGGTCAAAACCTGTCGAATATAATCCTCACTAAATCCTTTTCCGGTTATTTCTGTAACAGTTCTGCCCGATGTTGACTGAACCTGAGCGGAAATCTGAGAAGAAATATCAGCAAGCGCTTCATTTCTAGCTTGTTCTTGACTAAACCCAAATCCCACACCTTTTACTTGTGAAAATCCTATTTGATGTTCAAAAATCAGAATTACTAAAAGGAGAATTAATTTTTTAAAACTTCGTAACATATTGTATTTGTTTCGTTTAGTTTAGTTTATTTGATTTGCCCAAATTGAATTGTTTGAACAGAAAGTACTAAAAATTTTAAAATAGAAATCACAAAAATTTACATCCTTAAATAAAATATTGTCTCAATTGTTAAACTATTCTTATCTTTTAAACAGATAAATTATTCTTATCGGTGATTGTTGGTTCGTCTTTGTTTTACAAAAAGGGTATTAAGGCTAAATTTTGTTTAAAAAGAATACTAAAATTACAAATGGGAAGGATTACAGAAACTTTACAATTTTGTCTATGATGCAAATACATCTCTTTAAATCGCAATTGCTTAATCACATGTTCAGCCTAATAGGTGCGAATATGTAAAAGCGCCGCAAATTCTAGCTCAATGAATTTTGATTGAGAATCTGATTCAAAAAAGCCTTGAAAAAGATTGGTTTAAATTTCCCCCGACCAACTCTCTGTAAAAAAACGACCAATTAATCATTCATCATGAATCATTCATCATTTTTTTACAGGTCGTTCTCGAACTCCTGAAAAACAAACCAAAACACAAACATCCTTAACAAATAAAAAGGAAAAACATGAAACCAAAACGCATTCCCAAAAACTGGCAGACCTGGATTTGGTTTGCCGTACTTGGCCTAACACTAAGCTATTGCACCGCAGAAGGCTGCGAAGATTGCGAAGAACCTCTTCCAACTGAAATCCTCTCGTTTACTTATACCCCAAATCCGGTGTTTGTAGGCGATACCGTAACCTTTAAAGTGCAAATACAAGACAGCCTCGCAACGGGGTTTGAATATTACTGGTATGCTACTGACGGTGGCAATATAAATAATATTGGAAAATTCCTTAAAGGAACTAGGAATTTGGAACTTTTCGGCTCTGATGATAAACGTAACGTTTACAAAACCTTGATAAATGACAATGATTGGATTGTTAAAGATTCTGCTATGATTGTTGTAATTATAAAAAATTCAAATAAATCAATCGGTCAAGTGGGAAAAACACTTTTTATTAACCCAAAATCATAAAAAATGAAAACACTATTAACCTTTATATTTTCTTTACTTGCGGTAACAAGTTTTGCTCAAGTAAATTTAAGCGTACTTACAGATTGTACAGAAGTGCGAAGAATCTCAACGGTCAAATCTACGATTAAACGACCTTTATTAAGTTTGAACAACTTAGATAATGGTAATAATCATCAAAAAGGGTATGATGTAGAGTATGTTTTGAACAATTTAAGTTCAATGAGTACTACAATAAATTCAATTTTGGATGATGCAAACAATTCTATTAATGAAAATCCAAATGCGACAAGTTTCATGGATGAAAATTCACGAATATTACAATATCGAGCATTCCGATCATTATTAACCTATTTACGGAGTCGGAATGGACAAGATGGAGTAACCATTACGGAAATCAATCAATCATTAGTGTTTGATGAAGGTCAACATACCAACTTCCTTACAGCCCTAAAACAGCCAAGCAGTTATTTCCTCGTTTCCGAAAACCCGAATGGTAAAGACGATTACGTAAAATGGGCACAAAGCCTAGCCAATTACGCCCGTGCCATAGATTTGTATTTGGCCTTCGAAATTGCGGTAATGGAAGAACAGCCCGAGTTAGAATCACAATTATTGCTAAGCATGGCCGAGATAGAAACCCAATTAAGCTAAAAATCCAACATTGATTCACTGATTTTCCAAAAAATAGCTGTTTGAAATAGTTTGATTTTCCCCCGACCAACTCTCTGTAAAAAAACGACCCATTTGATCATTCATCCTTAATCAATCATCATTTTTTTACAGGCAGTTCTCGAACACCTGAAAATAAACCAACACACAAACATCCTTAATAAAAAGGAAAAAACATGAAACCTAAAAACATTCCCAAAAACTGGCAGACCTGGATATGGTTTGCCGTGATTGGTCTAACGCTAAGCTACTGCACGGCAGAAGGCTGCGAAGATTGTGAAGAGCCGCTTCCAACAGAAATTCTCTCGTTTACTTATACCCCAAATCCTGTTTTTGTAGGTGATACCGTAACCTTTAAAGTGCAAATAAAAGACAGCCTCGAAACGGGCTTTGAATATTATTGGGCTTCCGGTTACTTGTCTAATATAGGCACATTTATAAATGGAGAGATTGATAATTCAAAATCTGGCTTAGATCCCTTAGCTCCCAATTTAAACTGGTATAAAACTACTCAACCAACAAATAGATGGGTTGCAATCGAGAAGTCTAGAATTGTAATCATCATCTTCAACGAATCCCGTTCTGAAAGACAAACTGGTACCAGTTTAACCATCAACCCTTTAACTAATTAACCATGAAAACTATACTTATAATCCTACTTTCATTTGTTGCATTGCAACTGAAAGCACAAGACCAAGATACTCTTCTTCTATTTGCCAATAGTACCGAAGTTCGAAGAATTTCGAATTATCCCTCGACGATTAAACGACCTTTATTGAGTTTGAATACCATGTATAGTGGAAAGAATTATCAAAAAGGGTACGATTTAGAGTTTGTTCTAAACAATACGCAATTGCACGCAACTACATTAGAAGCTATTTTTAAAGATGCAAATGTACCTATAGATGGTAGTCCAATAAAAACTAGTGATGTCGATCAAAACTCACGAGTTCTCCAACATTGGGCATTCAAAACGCTGGCGACGTATGTGCGAACTCAAGTTAGAACAGCCAAAAATCTACCTCACTCCGGCGCGAGTTTGAACTCGTGACTGAACTAACAAAATCAATCAATAACGACACATGTGAAGGAGCATTAGCTCCAAGATGGATTTGAACCCAAGTTTGATTTCCCCCGACCAACTTTCTGTTGAAAAACGACCAATTGATCATTCATCCTTAATCATTTCTCATTTTTTTACAGGTAGTTCTCGAACTCCTGAAAACAAACAAAACACAAACATCCTTAACAAATAAAAAGGAAAAACATGAAACCAAAACGCATTCCCAAAAACTGGCAGACCTGGATTTGGTTTGCCGTAATTGGCCTAACGCTAAGCTACTGCACCGCAGAAGGCTGCGAAGATTGCGAAGAACCTCTTCCAACTGAAATCCTATCCTTTACCTACACTCCAAATCCGGTTTTTGTAGGTGATACAGTAACCTTTAAAGTTCAAATAAAAGACAGCCTCGAAACGGGGTTTGAATATTATTGGGATGCAACTGATGGCGGTATCATAAATAATATTGGTCAATTTCTTGAAGGTACAATTACTACAGAAAGTTTGGGTACTAATGATAAACGTAATGTTTACAAAACCTTAGTGCCAGCTAATAGATGGGTTGCAATCGATTCTGCAATCGTTAGTATTGTTATAAAGAATAACAATAGATCTAAAATAGAAACTGGCACAAGTACATCAATTAAACCTATAAATAAGTAACCATGAAAACACTATTAACTTTTCTATTTTCTCTACTTGCAGTAACAAGTTTTGCTCAAGTAAATTTAAGTGCACTAACAGACTGTACAGAAGTGCGAAGAATCTCAACGGTCAAATCTACGATTAAACGACCTTTATTAAGTTTGAACAACTTAGATAATGGTAATAATCATCAAAAAGGGTATGATGTAGAGTATGTTTTGAACAATTTAAGTTCAATGAGTACTACAATTATCTCAATTTTTACTGATGCAAATTTACCAACAGTAAATCCACCTACAGATGCAAGTGTGATCGATAATTATTCAAGAGTTTTACAATACAAAGCATTCCGTACTCTATTAACTTATTTACGGAGTAGAAATGGACAAGATGGAGTAATCATTTCGGAAATCAATCAATCATTAGTGTTTGATGAAGGTCAACATACCAACTTCCTTACAGCCCTAAAACAGCCAAGCAGCCATTTCCTCGTTTCCGAAAATCCGAATGGTAAAGACGATTACGTAAAATGGGCACAAAGCCTAGCCAATTACGCCCGTGCCATAGATTTGTATTTGGCCTTCGAAATTGCGGTAATGGAAGAAGCAGAAACATCTAATCATCCAGAACTTGAATCGCAATTATTGCTAACAATGGTCGAGAAAGAGACCTTGTTAACTAATTTAGCTAAAGCAATTATAACATCTTATGGAGCATTGACTTATGATCATTCAATTTCATTTGGTATAAATGAAGATGATGTAGAGTCTGGTAATCGCCCTTTAAAGATGTATGCGGCATTGGGGTATGCATCATTAGTTAACCAAGATATTGAAAACGCATTATTATTAAACAAATCGTCTGTTGTTTCTTCTATTGGGCAAAAATTAGGAAATGTTGGCAGTATTACTATGTTAGCTTTTTTCCAAGATGTTCGAGAAAAAGCAAAAAATTATACTAATCCGAACTCAGATAAAGACAGTCGCAAAAACAAATGGGCGTATCAAACTAATGGCGGACAAGATTATTGGGCAGAGGGACCATATTATTTTGAGTATGCTTTTCGTGAAATTTTACCCTATTGGCATGCTATGCGTATTGCCAATCAGGTAGTTTATGGTTCAACAGATGATGTATTTTCCAATACTAAATTTTTAAAACCGATTAAATGGTTATTAGAAATTACTACTCCAGATGGTCGAATTCCACCCATTGATGATAGTAATATGCGCTATTTCAGATATATGAATTATATGAACTGGTCATCAGATTATGTAAACAGCAATGGTTTGGCAAATGAAATAAGTGGCTTGGCAAACTATTATCTTACCTATAATAATCCTAAAGATACTCCTGAAAGACCTAGAAGAATTGATAAAGATGATAATTTGTATTTATTAGATTTGGCTATTCCTAGAGGTACCACATCTCAAACTCCATCAGCTGAATATAATGGCCCCAATCAAAAAATATTACGTTATCCTATTGGAAATCAAATTCATTATGTGCTTTTAAATGGAGAAACTGGTGCTTCAAGAAGTCGAGGCGAAGGTCATGAACAACCTGATCAAATGAATCTATTTTATCAAGTGGAAGACGAAGTCATACTTGGTGATCTAGGGTATGATTCTGCGCCAAAATTTGCGAATGCCAGTTATAATGCCTACAACCTGAATAATGTGATGTCTATTTATAATTATAATCAAAAATATTATTATGATTGGATGGATTTTTGGTATGTAGGTTTAGGTCTTTCAGCTGTCTTAGATTTTTTTATTGATTACCCCTTAGAATATCAAAATAATGGCGGAGTCCGATCACCAAACATTGGGTTAGAAGAAAAATATAAAATAGCTGTTCACAATGATGTGGATTTTCTTACCATGGAAAACTCTGCAAGTTATTCGAAGCTTAAGAGTCGAATAAATATTTATAGAAAAAATCAAAGTTCAGCTACATTAGCTAGAAATGTATTATTTATAAAAGATGAAATAAATTCATATCTAATTGATTGTAACCGAGTTGAAAGGAGCAGTTCCGATCGTTATGAAATGCGTTATTATTTGCCACATACCTTTTTATACAAAAAAAAATATAGTACAGTGGATGATGTTTTTTATTCCTTAACCAATAACCTACTTTATCCATCAACGAATAACAGTAATCCAACACAATGGTTAAGTAGATTTTCAGAAATGCAATCTGGAATTACTGGAAATAGCATTTATTTTTTAAATGATGCTGTTGAATACTCCGCAGACAGAGAGATGCATTATTCAACTGATATTTTAAAAAATGTGACTGCGGTAGAGGGGACTCAATATGGTTTTGATGAAGATTTACCCAACGAAACATTAAATCAGTTTAGTTTAATTTCACGGCCTACTAAACATTTTACATCTGTGGCAATTGTAGCGGCATCTGCAAGCATAACAAGTTCACCTGAAAATCAAATTCACCCCTCAACAACTACCAATCCATATCAAATATGGACATGGGATAGAGGTAATCACATCGACATATTTTATCAACAGTCAAAATACGACCCGCAATATGGCCAAACTAGAACGGTTTATGTGGATTTAGTAAAATCAAATTTAGCTAATCTTTAAGTAAATCAAGTTCCAATTGTATTTGAAGGCAACCCAGATGGAATGGGGTTTTTACGCATTAAGAAGAATTTACTAAATCAAGATGGATCGGATTTTGACCCTGTAGAGGATGTGAATTTTCGAATTAATGCTCATTTAGGAAGGTTAAATGTGCGACAAAATGTTGCTTATAATCTTACACCTGCTCAACTAAATGGAATTATAGAAGTTCGAGTTAATAATTATAAATCAATAACGTTAACAGGTACAGGAGTTATTGATGGTGTTACATTTTTAATGGGAGCAAGTTCAACAGTTACTATTACTGGAGCATTAACCATTAAAAACAGCAGTTTCAAAAAAAGTGGGACTTCAAATTTTTACCAAGTTAGTATTTCGGGATCTACAAATCGCACGTTCGAAAATGTACATATTGAAGGTGCTCAATATGGATTTAATGTTGTGAATGTGCCTCAAGACCATGTATCATTCAAAAATGTGAGTGGTGAGTCGAACTTCTATGCAACCATTAAAACCGTTAATTCCAATATTAAAATAGATGGCTTTAATGGAAATAGAGCTATACAAGATGGAATAGGGGCTTACACGAATTCCTATGTTAATTTACAAGGAACAGGTAATGTTCAAGGAACTGGAAATCTAATTGGACTTCGTTCTGCATATACCTCAGAAATTTACATGAATGGAACGGGACAACTTTACCTAACTGGAAATACTCATGGAATAAATGTTTATCAATATGGAAAAGTTAATATAACAAGTATAAATAGCTCGGCTGCAAATTATGTTTTATTGAATAATTACCCATCAGTTACCTATCCTGCTGTTGTATCTCACGATATTGTCGCTGCTACAAATGGATATGTTCATATTGGTAACCCCGATTTTGATATGTCATTGGATAATAACATAATAGACATTTATAACGATGGAACAGCAGACATTGTAATAGAATCAGTATCAATAAAGCCAGTCGTGGCTGAAAAATTTAGTACTGAGACTCGTCTAGAAAAATTAGATAACTCTAGTCTAAAAGAAGCAAAAAGTAGAAAAGAATTCATTAGAGAATATCAAAACTACCAAAATAAAGACGAAATGAAGTTAGCAAAAAAAGAATTGGTTTCATCTCATTCAAAATCAAATTCACATGAAATACGATCAATAGCAAAAGTCCTCGATATCTTAAATACAATTCAAGACGAAGACTATTCTTGGGTAAATCATTTTGATAAAGTAGCTAGACTAAAACCTTATTTACAAGAAGATGCCGTCTTAATAGCTGAGCAATTATTCTATTATTACACGAATACAGAGCCACAACAAACAGAGTCCGCTTATTGGCTCAATCAGCTTAAAGAAATGAACCATGAAGCGTACGAAACCGGAATCTTCGATGTGCTTTACGAGCAAGCTTCGTTTAATCAAGAAATAGTTGAAACTCAAGAAAGTGAACAAGCACAAACGGATGATAACACTATTCTAGCTTATCCAAATCCATTTAATCCAACAACGAGTTTGAAACTTTCGCTAAAAAATAAAGCCCAAGTTCAGATTCAAGTGTTTGATGTTATGGGACGTTTGGTTCAAACCTTAGCTAATAACGAACAATGGCAAAGTGGAACCCACGAAGTTCAATTCGATGCTTCTCGTTTAGCAAGTGGAATGTATTTCGCCCGAACTCAGATTTTAGAATCGGGAAAAGCCGTTCAAACTCAGGTTACTAAATTGATGTTAATTAAGTAAGGCTCGAATCCTAGAACACTGCCAAAGTCGAATGATTTTTGCAGTGTTACCTTTAGCAAAGTGAGGCACTTTGCCAAAGGTTATTTCGAATTAAACTCAATAAATCACTTCATATCAACGCCAACCAAAGAACTTATGTCCTTTCTTAAATCGTTATCCATTCTAGTGCGAGTATTTACTCGTGTTTATCCTTAAAGTCTAATCCTTAGCAAGGAATTTTGGTTTGTAATTGGTAAGGGACGATAAAACAGTACCGAAAATGTAATAAATGCTTCTTGTGATCAGCAAAATAATTTAAAAATGCTACTTATAAGCAGTAGATAGCTTTCGGTGAATTATCAAATTTGAACTTATTCCAAAAAACCAAACAACCACAATGGGATTTTGTTTATAGCACCTATCTCAATATCATCAACCGCTAAAAAAGCATTTGGAAATTCTTGAATCTGTTTAGTCGTTTTATTTTTACCTCCAACTTCTATCAAAAAAGAATCATTAATCAAAAAATCTCCATTTTTAGGTAATAGAACATTTTTGGTATGATTTTTCAAACTTGTCATCATAAACGTTTCTCTAATAGTTCCACTATTCGCCCGATTTCCAAGTAGCGCATACATAATATTGGTATTCTCTAGGTATAATTTTTCCGGTTTTTGAAGTAAACTAATCCAATGTGAGTCAGACATAAGCAGATTAAGTAATTTCGCCTGAGCCATATAATGTAAGTATTGTGTAAGTGTGTTTCGATGAATTCCCATTCGTTCACTCAATTTTGAAACGTTAGGTTTGAATGGAACACTTTCCGACAGAATAAGAAGTAATTGTTGCAATTTTCTCGAATAATGTGGATTAAATCCATCAATAAATTGTAAATCAACTTCGGTTATTAAGCGAATAATCTGTTCTAAGCGGTAATAAAAAGTTTGTGGATTCTCTTTAAAAAATGGATAATAACCAAAGCGCAGATAATCAGAAAAATGAGAAAGTGGTTGAATTTTTTGGCTGATTTCTGCAGCGATTGAAACATGATTTTCTAGAATATCAGTTAAAGAAAATGAGTTAAGTTGAGTAATTTCAGAAAAGGATAGATATTCTTTAAAGCTAAATCCGTTTAATTCGTAAATCATAGCTCTACGACTTAAGTCAACTTGCTCTTTAAGGATGTCGATGCTACTAGAGCCCGAAAAAATGATCGATAATTTTGGATAGGTATCGTATAAATTTTTTAATTCTCGAGACCAATTGGGGTATTTGTGCACTTCATCAATGAAAACAGTTTTTCCACCTTTAATATGAAATTGCTTAATAGTTGTGTACAATTTATGCTCAGTGAAATATAAATCGTCGGCTGAAAGGTAAATTGCCGTTGCAGAAAACGCATATTTTTGTTTCAGAACTTGTAATAAAAGGGTAGTCTTTCCAACTCCACGAGCTCCAGTAATCCCAATAAGTCGGCCTTCCCAAATAATTGATTGAATCAATTTCCGCTGAAAATTTAAGCTGATTCGTGAAAGAAGTAAGTTAGATTTTTGATGTAAAGCTTCCATAAGACATAAAATGCTGAATATAAACAGCAAAAATATAAATAAATGCTGATTTAAAACAGCAATTATTATAAATAATTCCCATTTCTGTTATCAATGTAGTTTATTCCAACGCGAGTATTTATTAGTGATAATGTAAAAATCTAATCTGTAGCAATGGAAATGATGGGTAATTAATCCAATCGGAATAAATAAAAATGCTCGAAAAGAGATTCGAGCGTCCCTAGAATGATAATGACTAATCCAATTCAAAATTAAGAATTCAAAAATTTTCCGAAAATTCTATTTCATATCAACACCAACCAATGAACTTACACCCGTTTCTTGCATCGTTACCCCGTACATGCGTTCGGCTTTTTCCATGGTTTTTTTGTTGTGTGTGATTATTATAAACTGTGTATTTAAGCTAAATCGGCGAATAATTTTGCCAAAGCGTTCAATATTTGCGTCATCTAATGGCGCATCTACTTCATCGAGAATACAGAATGGACTTGGTTTTACTAGATAAATGGCAAATAATAGAGCAATTGCCGTTAGGGTTTTTTCTCCGCCACTTAACTGATTGATATGACTTGGGCGTTTTCCTTTGGGCTGAGCAAAAATGTCAATGCGTGACTCTAAAGGATCTTCTTGATTCTCTTCTAAGATTAAATCGCAATTGTCTGTTTCTTCGAAAAGAGTCTTAAATACATCAATAAAATTGGTGCGAATTAAATTAAACGTCGTTAGAAATCGTTCTTGTGCCGTTGTGTTAATTTCGTCAATTGTTTGTTTTAATTTGGATTCTGCGCCTGCCAAATCAGCAATTTGTTCTTCGTAAAAATCTAGTTTCTTTTGCTCTTCTTCGTATTCTTCAATCGCTAAAGGATTGATTCCCCCAATATTTTTGAGCTTTTGTTTCAGCGAATTCACTTCCTGTTTCAATGTTGTGGCATCAAATTCTTCTGGAAGATCATTTTCTAACTGATCCGCTAATAAATTGTAGGTTTCCCAAAGGTGATCGGCAATTTGCTTCGATAGCATATCATACTGCGATTTTGCCATCGATAATTCGTGAATCAGATTGATGTTAATTTCTTTTTTGCGATGAATATCTCGCAAAGTAGTATCAAACTGATTGATTTTTCTTCGTTCTTTGCTGCAATCTAAATCGGCTTCATCTAATCTAGCTTTTATTTCAAACAACTTTTCGCGTTGTTCTTCCAACTTAAATCCATCGTCCTCAACGATTTGGCGATAACCAATTATTCGATCTTTACTAGAAGTTGCTTGTTCAGCTCGTTGATTCAAACGCTCTTTTATGCCCGAAATTTGCTTTTCATCTCGTTCCGCATCACGCAAAAAATTATCCTGATGATTCTTAATTTCCTGAAATTTTAGCTTGATTTCGTTATAGCGTTCTTGAGCACGATTTCGGTTTTCACTTACTTTCTCTAAATCAGCGCGGACGTCTGTTTCTTGTTTTGCATATTTTTCCAATTCCTTCTTTAAGTCATTCAAGGAAGGCTGCATTTCTGCAATTTCTTTTTCAATAGCAGAAAACTGTTCGCGAATATGCTGACGCCGAATGGCATACCCGTTCATATTAGTTTTTAAAACCGATTTTTGAGCCAAATACGAACTCAGTTCATTTTCCTTTTTTCTGAAAACTTGAGATTTCTCACGAACATCATCTTGAATCGTAATCAAATGAATGGATTGAAATTCTGTTTCCGCAGCATTTAATTTGCGTCTTCTTTGTTTCGATTCTTCTTCAAGAGAAATAGCCTGACGCTCTAAATTCATGATTTTGTCTTTCAAACCAAGACGAATTCCCATGTTTTTTTCTTTAGAACCAGAAGTGAGCCAACCTTCAGCGCGTAAAATATCACCTTCTAAACTTACACCCGAACAAGAATGATTCTGAATTTCTGCTGGGATTTCAGAAAGTGAATCCATCAAAATGATATTCCCCAACAATAAATCTCGAAGTGGAACATAACGCGTTTCACACTGAATTTTTTCAGCGATTGATTTTGGATGAACATTTGCGTTTTTTTTAAGCTCTGAAATAGGAATGAAAGTCACTCGACCTTTTTTGTTTTCCTTTAATAAACGAATTCCGATTTCTGCATCTTCACGGTTTTCTGTAATCACAAAATACAAGGATTCGCCCAAAATAGATTCCAGCGCCAAAGCGTGATGTTCATCTGTTGCAAACACATCTGAAACTGTTTTGAACAACTGTGGTTTTTGCTCCGTTAAAAAGCGCACACTCGAAGGAAACGTTTCATTCGATTTAGCAATACTTTGCAACAATTGAATTTCAGATTCCAATCCGTCTAAAACACTGTCGTCCTTACGAATAGCATCTTTCAACTGATTGATTTCACCTTGCAAGGTTTCGCGTCTGTGCTGAGCTCGTTCAAAACGTAGTTCGGCATCTTCAAATAAAATTCTAGCCTGACTTTTAGCGTAATTTACTTTCGATTCCTCTTTTAAAATCTGATCCATTTCTTGATTCACCGTTTCGAACTGTCGGTCAATTCGGTCAAGTTCTTCATCAAGATGTTCCAAACGGGATTCTAATTTAATTTTATGCGTTTCCTTTAAGCCCAACATCTGATTGAGTTGTTGATACTTAAATACGATATCACGTAAAAGAGCTTGTTTCCCAGTTTCTGAGCGCTGAAACGTTTCGTAAGATTCTTGAGCCGTATTCGATTCTTCGGCCAATTGTTTTACTTCTTCAGAAAGAAACTGAGCTTCTTTTTTTGAAATAATGATATTCTCTTTTAACTCAGCAATATCTTTTTCCGCTTGAAAAATATCTTGTTCATATTGCCGAATTGTTTGCTCTTCGTTAATGATTTTCTCTTTTGTGATTCGAAGAGTAGTGTCAGCCTCGCGAATTTTACTTTGAGTCTCATTAAATACATCTTGAATTACCCGAAGTTTTAACTCTTTTTGAACAAGTAAATCTTTCGAACTTTGTAAACCGACTTCTGTTTGCTGAATTTGTCGATCGAGAGCATCTTTTTCTAATTCAGCAGCCGTTCTTTTTTCGTGAAGTGGTTTTAATTCGGCTTCAATACGTTGTAATTCGAACTTAGCTAAATTGAGTTCTAAGGTTCTAAGTTCTTCGGTATGTTCTTCAGCTTTTAATGCTTTTTGAGCTTGATTATGTAAGGAGCGAACGCTTTTTCTGATTACAACGAGAACATCTTCGAGACGTTGTAGGGCAAGTCGCGTTTCTTCTAATTTTTTAAAAGTCTGTTTCCGACGCTCTTTGTATTTCATAACGCCAGCTGCTTCTTCAAATAAGTACCTTCGATTATTGGTTTTATCGTTGAGGATTTCTTCGACCATTTTTAATTCGATTACAGAATAGGCGCCGGTTCCCATTCCCGTATCCATAAATAAATCGACAATATCTTTTAATCGACAAGGCGAATCGTTTAAACGATATTCACTGTCACCATTACGAAATAATCTTCTGTTGATCGTAACGTCGGTAAATTCGACAGGAAGAATTCCTTTATTATTGTGAATGGTAACCGAAACGTCGGCGTAATTCAGTGCTTTTTTGGTCGCAGTTCCATTAAAAATGACATTTGACATGGAAGCCGAACGCAAAGCAGATGGTTTTTGCTCGCCCAAAACCCAACGTAACGAATCCACAATATTTGATTTGCCACAACCATTCGGACCGACAATAGCGGTTATGCCAGAGTCGAAAATGACTTTGGTTTTATTGGCAAAGCTCTTAAATCCTTGGAGTTCTAGTTCGGCGAGATACATGGTTTAGCTTAAAAAAAATTGGCAAAGGGTAAACTTTGCCAATTGAAAAATCAAAATGAAAAAAGAAATCTTAAACTGTAAGAATATCTTTTTCTTTTTTTGCGAATAATTCTTCCACCTCTTTGGTGTATTGATCAGTCAATTTTTGGACTTCAGCTTCTGCATCATGTCCAAAATCTTCAGAAACGTGTTTGTTTTTAACTGTTTTTTTGATGCCATCGTTAGCGTCACGACGTGCATTTCTAATACTTACTCGGCAAGTTTCTGTAACTTCTTTGGCCATTTTGACCAAATCTTTACGGCGATCTTCAGTTAAAATGGGGAGTGGAACACGAATAAGAATACCGTCGTTATTTGGATTAAAACCCAAACCTGCAGCTTGAATAGCACGTTCAATTGGGTTAATCATTTTTTTGTCCCATGGTTGAACTACTAACATTCTTGGTTCTGGAGCAGAAACGTTAGAAACCTGAGTAATTGGAGTCATGGACCCGTAATAATCTACACGGACACCATCGAGGAGAGCAGGACTTGCTTTTCCAGCACGAATGTGTGAGAATTCACGTTTTAGGAATTCGACGGCTTCAGCCATTTCCATATTGGCTGTTTCATAAAAATCTTCTAATTCCGGAGCAATCATAATCGTAATAAAAGTATTTGGTTACAGATTAACTCATAAATATACTAATTTGAAACTAGAAAATATTAATTAGAAGGGATTGGGAAAAGTTTCGTTTGATAATGGAATGGGAAATTGTTTTGGATATAAAAGCTAGAGGCTAGAGGTAGGAAGCATGAAGCTAGAGGTAGGAAGCATGAAGCTAGAAGCAGGAAGCAGGAAGCTAAAAGCTGAAAGCTAGATGTTTCAAAGAAAATCTGTAATTCATAATTCATAATTCATAATTCATAATTCTAAACCTTACATTAGTTTCATATTAGCGTGCTTTATTCCGTCTTCATCATATGGTTCCGAAATTTGAACAAAACCGAATTGAGAATAATACCCAACTAAAGCGAATTGAGCTGAAATCGTAATTTCAGCATCAGGAAATAAACGTTTACATTCTTGAATGGAAAAACGAATTAAATCTAGACCTAAAGACTTTCCACGAAATTCTTTTCGAACAATAATTCGACCAATTGCTGCATCTTTAAATTTTAAATTCGGAGGTAATATTCTTGAATAAGCAGCTAAGGTATCATCAACTTTTATTAAAATGTGATGACAAACATCATCAATCCCATCTAAATCTACATACGGACAATCTTGTTCAACGATAAAAACCTCTTGTCTCAGCTTTAAAAATGTGTATAAATCAGATTTGCTAAGTTCATCAAAAGAAAAAAGTTGAATTGAGTTTTCCATGAGTAAAGAATGGGATAAATAGATTATTTATTGCAAAAATAGTTCAATCAATAATAAAGTATTAATTTTTTGAAACAGAATTACTTCAACTAAACAAACGCAAAGGTTTAATTCAATCACAAAATACGATTTTCACGGTTTGCTCCCTTTCGTAGTGTCTGAAATTACCAAAATTTTGCTGAAAACTACTTTTCGGATTAGGTTTACTGAATTAGCTTTGTTTAATAAGAAGCTCAATTATTTAAACCAACTTGAAGTAAAATAAGTTCTTTTGGGATTTCAAATTAGATTTTCATTTAAAATCTTGTGAAAGTATGCTGAAATCAATAGGTTTAGCCATAAAATTAAAACAATATGCTCAAAAAAATCATTTTTTCATTAATTCTTGTAGTTGTATTGATCTCGCCCTTATCTGCGCAGTATTACAAAGACTCAATGCGTGGATTTAAGAATTTGAATGTTCGAATGTTGCCATTAAGTCCAGATGCGATTCGTAATAAAGTAAGTTCATACATGTTCACTGGAAAATTAGAACGAGAGTTGGCCTCTATTGGGGCAAGACTTACGGTAGAATCTAAAGCAGAAGCTTACGCTGTTATTGATGTTGAACTGAGTGACTCGCAAGGAATTGCTTATGGTTATCAGATAAGAATTCGATTTATGAGATTATTAGAACCCGACAAAAAATCGAAAAAATCGAAAAAAATACCAATTACATTATGGGAAACATCACGATTGGGTTATAGCCCCAAAATAGATTTAAGAAATCAATTAGAAGATAATTTTGAAATTGTTCTTCAACAGTTTATTAGAGAATATTCTGAAGCGAATAATTAATAATAAACCGAGTGGGATGACCTTTTATAGCAAAACCCAGTGACGTTTGTTTAGAAACGAAGTCCGAATTTGAGTAGGATAATTTAGTTGAGTTTAAATCTCTTTTGCCAATTTCAAATCGTTCTTTCTCTTCTCTTGAATAAAAAATAAAACAAAACCCAAGTTTACAACAGGTTCCACATATTGCCCAATTAAATCCATCATATAAATCCCTGAGTAGTGAACATATAGTCCAAAAAAAAGAAACACAAAATTGATTACCATTACTATAAACTGAATCGAAACATAATTGGTAAAAATTACAGCGTCAGCTCCTACAAAAAAGAGTAGGGTTAAACAACCTAATAAAAAGAAAATACCACCAGGGACTTTTATAATGTATTCTTTCAATCCGTCTTTTTTATGATTCAAATGGATGAAATAAGAAAGAGAGTTGTTTTCTACGATCGTAATTTCTTTTACCGCATTGGGCTCTATAAATTCAATTAAAAATGGTTTTACACCATATTCTAATATGGCTCCTCGAATAGTTCTCCAAACAAAGAAGTAGATGAGAAGAATAAGAAGGGAAAAAAGAATTTTTTTGAGAATGGGTGACATAGCAAAAACGTTAAAAATCCAATTTTAAGACAGATTGTTCATTTCAGAATTCAGTTTGCAAACAAATCAGTATCTTTGACAAAACATAAATTCAATCCCAATACTATGAAATTTTTTATTGATACGGCAGATTTAAATGAAATTAATGATGCTAACGATATGGGCGTTTTAGACGGCGTAACGACCAATCCCTCTTTATGTGCAAAAGTTGGCGTCCGTGATTTTGCAGGTCATATTGCAAAAATTTGCGAAATCGTTGAAGGCGACGTAAGTGCTGAAGTTATTTCTACTGATTATGCAGGAATGATGGAAGAAGGAAGAAGATTGGCACAAATTGCACCAAATGTAGTTGTCAAAATTCCTTTGATAAAAGATGGAATCAAAGCAATTAAAACGTTTACAGAAGAAGGTATTAAAACAAATTGTACTCTTTGTTTCTCTCCAATGCAAGCTTTAATTGCTGCAAAAGCTGGTGCTACATACATTTCTCCATTTGTTGGAAGATTAGACGATATTTTACATGATGGAATGAAATTAATTGAAGACATTGTGTTGATTTATGATAATTACATGATTGAAACAGAAGTTTTAGCAGCAAGTATTCGTCACCCAATGCACGCAGTTGCTTGTGCAAAATTAGGTGCTGATGTGGCTACGATGCCTTTAAGTGTTATCGAAGCCTTGTTAAAACATCCTTTAACAGATAGCGGTTTAGAAAAATTCCTAAAAGATTGGGATAAACTTCAAACTTCTTTGAAATAATCAAAATCGATTAGTTTTTAAAGCCGGAATCGAATAGAATTCGGCTTTTTTTTTGAGAATAAATTGAAAAAAGGAAAATTGTTTTTAATTCATCTCTCTATGTTAGCATAAAAGTGAAACCCATTTAAATCGTTAAAGCTACATCACATGATGGAAGATAAGTGGAAAGAAATCTGTTATTTATTTAAAATTAATAAAGCTTCATCAGAAGATATTTTCCAAAAAGAGGTTGTCAATATATTTGAAAAGCTTGGTTGGTCGAGATTTAATAATGAGATAGAGGAAAAAAGGACAATTGATGTTGGAGCAGCAAAATCGTTGAAACCAGATATCATTATAAAAAATCATCAAAAAGATTTTTTTGTAATTGAACTTAAAAGACCAACTGTAAATTATATCGAAAGGAATAAGTCTCAACTATTCTCATATATGCGACAATTAAAACTTAATGTAGGCTTGTTAGTAAATGATAGGATACGAGTGTTTTACGAAGACATAAATTGCAGAGTACCTATTGAAATTATGAATATTGAATTCGTTGAAAATTCAAATGACGGTTTACAATTTATAAAGTTATTCAGTAGAAAGACATTTAACCAAGATGTCCTTATTACCTATTGTTTAAATCATTTATTAAGCTTTGATGCAATGGATTATATAACTTCAGAAGACTATAAGTTTAAAATTATTGAGTTTGTAAAAAATGACTTACGAAATATGTTTTCGGAAGATGTCATTAAAATGGCATTAAATAATATCGATATCAATCTCCAGAATGTTTTAGACACGAATCGAAAAGTAAAGACAGAAACGTCAACTATTGATAGTACTATTGTAAAAGACAATATTACTTCTAATCAAGAAGAATCAGAAATTGAAAAAGTTAAAAGGAAAGTTCCAATGTGGTTAAACAAGCCAAATCAAACAAATACTAGGATTTTAATTAAAGCAATGGAGTATTTAAACACAAATGATGATGTCAGCTTTAAACTTTTAGAAATGAGCTGTTCTGATGTCGAAAGGTTTAAAGGTAATTTTGACCAGATGGCAAATATGAGGTATAAGAATCATGGAAAAGTTTTCGAAAAAAATGGTGATATATTAAAATTATGGGAACCTGTTAGAGAGTTTATCAAAGAGCAATATTCTACTTTTCGAAATGAAATAAATAATTAGGAAAAAAAAGTGTAATTAGAGTGGTTTATGGTACTGAATGATAAATGGATATGGATAAGTGGTGCTTCATCTGGAATTGGAGAAGCCTTAGCAAAAAACTTGGCGAATAAAGGCGGAAAAGTGATTATCAGTGCAAGAAATTCTTCAAAATTAGAAGCTATCCATAAAGAAAATCCAGATTCTTTTTATGTAATTCCAATGGATGTCGCTTCAGATGTAGAACGAAAACAAGCGCTTGAAAAAGTAAAAGAACTAACAAATACAGTCGATATCATTATTCATTCAGCAGGTGTTAGTCAACGTTCAAGTGCAGTAAAAACCGAACTTTCTGTCCTCAAAGCTTTATTTGAAGTCAACTTTTTTGGACTTGTTGAATTAAACCGAATGGTTTTACCCTTGCTGAAATCTGGTTCTCAAATTGTTGTAATTAATAGTTTGGTAGGAAAGTTTGCTACTCCATTTAGAACAGCATACTCAGCAAGTAAACACGCATTAGATGGTTATTTTGAAGGTTTAGCGTACGAACTTACTCAAAATAACATTGAAATTTGTATGGTTTACCCAGGTTACATCAAAACGGATATCTCATTAAATGCCTTAACTGCAAAAGGTTCGAAATACGGTAAAATGGATGAGACACAAGAAAAAGGAATGTCTGCTGATCGTTGCGCTGAAATCATTGTTAATGGTCTCATTAAAAGAAAAAAAGAAATTATTGTTGGTGGCTCTGAAATTATCGGTATGTATTTAAAAAGATTCTTCCCCAGTTTACTTAAAAGAATTATTTCAAAACGTGCGATTACGTTTGATGAATAAAATTCTAAAAAGATTTTATTCATCAATGATACTTCTAAACGGAAGACTGTGAATTAACTTAAATTTTCGAAAAAAACCAGCTAAATTAGCGAAATATCAATGTTTTTTTAAAGAAACAAGTATTTATTTCACTGACTGACAGAGTTCGGGATAAGTAATAAATTAGAAACCAGATAAAAGAGTTAGTTGAATCGTGGCTCTTTGAGAGATTTAGTGATTCCTAAATCACTGAGAAACCAAATTAGAAAACGTTTAGTTTTTCTTATTGTTTGCTTAAAACAGGGCTACAATTCATATTCTAAACTTAAGTTTTTCGAAATCTTTGTTAAAGTATATTTTATCACAAAAAAATCTGGGCAAAAAAAAAAGCCGACTTTATCGAAGTCAGCTTTTTGAGTTTTGAGATTAGATTAGAGAAGAGAAATAAAATTCAATTTCATATATAAGATACAAGACTCCGTTATCAGGTGCAATAGTTGAGTTAAATTTTTTTTGAAAAAGTGTATTTTTTCTAAATACAAGTGGAATAAAAATATTTAAGTAATTGATAAATAATAAAATAGAAGTGGGCATATTTTTTTTCAAAACCAAAGTTTTTAGTACTAAAAAAAGGTCGTCCTTTCAAAGACGACCTTAAGCCTGTTTATTTAGTAACTATGGTGTGTCAAAATAATTTAAGTGTCTTATCGTTTTGTTTTTTTTTCCGTTAATGGAACATTCATTTCGAAGCGAATAACAATATCATCGTATGCTTGAATAGCACCGTTAAAAAATTGTGGAGGTTGGATGCCAAAGTCTGTCATTTTTACACCTTTCCATCCACTTATTCTAACTAGACCTTCTCCAAGTAAGTTAGATTTTACTACAAAATCGACTACTGACATCTCACCAGCTATTGTAATTTCAACTTTACCTACAATATCACCTGATTGTTCGCTTTGCGATAGTACCTCGGTTAATCGAAAAGTAATAAATGGAAATTCATACCCTTTTAGCGCTTGATAGGCATCTTGAGTCATTAAAGGATTGTCATTTTTTAATTCAGACACTGGAACTTTTCCATTAAACTGCTCAACTTTAATAACTTCATTTTCTGAATAAACAATTACGTTTAGGTCAGCGACTTCACTTGATAATTCCCAAGCATGATCATTTGAAGTTCCTTGAACAGTAAATGTGCTTTTAAAAAAGTTTTCAGTGCTTTCGTCTTGTGAATAAGCAACTTGACCAATAAGTAATAATGCTAAAACCAAATATTTCATGAGCTTACCTTTTCTGAGTAATAAGAAGCTACTCTTCAAACTCTTTATTCTTAATAAATTCTACATCTAAGATAAGATTGTCTGAATTGTTAGTCAATAGATAAAAGGTATATTTATCTTAAATTGGTGAAGTAGTTGCTTATTTAGACATGTATTTTTATGAAACTAAAAATGCATTAGTAAAAGTAAATAGGTATCATGATTTGTGAATGAATAGCTAAGGTACTTTTTTTGAATGATAAATGGAGGTCATATTTCCTTTATTTTCGGCTTTGAAATAATTAAGAACTCAAACCTAGTTCTTAGATTTACATTTCGTTTGAAACGTATTTTATTCAAGGCTTTGAATAAAATGGGCAAAATGTTCACATTTTACAATGATTTTTAATTAATCAGTTTACTGCATTTCGCAAGCCTTATTAGTAAAACATTGTTGAAAAATTAATGATACAAAGTGAAAACGTCATATTAAAATTGCAGACAAATAGTATTGAAAAGCTATTCAATCATTATTAACATTATAATTTAAATTAATATAACTCATTACAATTCAATGGGTTAAATCTTTAGTTAAATAGATTAGTAAGGAAGAACTATGGAAGTATAGTTTTTAAAGGGTTCATTTTTTCTATGAATCTTGTACACGAGCTTAGCTCATTAATTATTCTTCAATAAGTGAAAAATTGAACTAATTTTAAGAATATCTTCTAATTTAATTTGTATTTTTATTTTTTAACCATTTAATAAAAGAATATGAATCCTTGGCACGATATTAAACCCGGAGTAAACTGTCCTGAAATTGTAACAGCAGTAATTGAAATCCCGGCGGGTAGTAAAGGGAAATTTGAACTTGATAAAGAAAGTGGACTCATTAAATTAGATCGCGTTTTGTTTTCCGCAGTGCATTATCCTGCAAATTATGGATTTATACCAAAAACATATTGCGAAGATAAAGATCCACTCGATATTTTAGTGATTTCAAGTATTGCTCTTCCTCAATTAACATTAATTGAAGCAAAACCGATTGGCGTAATGCGCATGAAAGATCAAGGCGAAGCAGATGATAAAATTATTGCTGTAGCTTTAAACGATATGAGTGTGAATCACATTAATGATATTCATCAATTACCTCCTCATACTATAAAAGAGTTACAACGATTCTTCGAAGACTATAAAAAATTAGAGCAAAAAGAAGTTTTGGTTGAATATTTTTTACATAAGGAACAAGCGCATAAAATTATTAAAGAAGCCTTAGTAACGTATAATGAGGAAATTCTTCCAAACTTGAAAATGAGCAGTAGTTTAACGTATTAATTCAACCTTCTAAATTCGTTTTAATCTCGGAATATTCGAATAATAAATGATATTCTGTGGCTCTATACTGTAGTTCTGCAATAAAAAAGCTTTTGCATACAATCTAAGCAAAAAAGCTCAGCTTGTAATTTGCCACGATTCGGAGAACAGCGAAGTGCTACTACGATGTAAAGTCTGAGTGTGGACATTACTCTAATGTTGCGGGTTTGATTTTGATGTGATTTTTGTGCAACATTCAATACGTTGCAATTTGGAAACTAAATTAAAGTTTCAAGCTGAATTAGAGTATGGATTCCTTATCATTTACTCTCATTAATTCAAACTATGTATTGATTATCTCGAGGTTTAAAGCTATTCACTTTTTTGGCAAAATTGCATGTCGATTAAATTAAGTAAAATAATCAACTTGAATAATTGGTTCTATGAAAGCATATTGGAAAAAAAATCTACAGTATTTAGCAATTTTACTATCTATTTGGTTTATCGTTTCGTTTGGAGCAGGAATCTTATTCGTCGAACCTCTTAATGCCATCAGAATGGACGGATTTAAACTAGGATTTTGGTTCGCACAGCAAGGCTCAATCTATGTGTTTGTCGTCCTAATTTTTGTGTACGTCCGTTTGATGAATAAACTGGACAAAGAATTTGATGTAGATGAGAAATAGGAGGGATTAAAAATGGATGTTCAAACTTGGACGTATATCATTGTCGGACTTAGCTTTGCATGATATATTGGAATTGCAATTTGGTCTAGAGCGGGCTCAACTAAAGAGTTTTATGTTGCAGGAGGAGGCGTTTCACCACTTGCAAATGGAATGGCAACAGCAGCTGATTGGTTGTCTGGAATTTCTCCTGAAGGATTTGGAACAGTCGCGATGCTTGTAAATGTGATTATTGCTTTAACAGTATCACGATTAACTAAGCCAACTCCTCAAGAAGTTCAAGATTTAGTCGAAACTATTCGTTATCCCAGAGGCGTAGGAAATGCCATTGATCATTGAAATGAAAACTCAATAATAAAAAACGAAATGGAAAATCAAAGAAAAATTATATGGGGAATTGTAGGTCTTGGTAAAATTGCAGCGAAATTTGCACAAGATTTATTGCTTTCCCATGATTCCGAATTATTCGCTGTTGCATCAAGAGATACTGAAAAGGCGTTGATTTTTTCGGAAAAATTTAACGCAAAAAATGCCTTTGGCTCTTATGATGAACTCATTAATCACCCCGAAGTTGATGTGGTTTACATAGCAACTCCTCACTCATTGCATTATGAATTAACAAAAAAATGCTTAGATAGTGGAAAAGCTGTTTTGTGTGAAAAACCAATGGGTTTGGATGCCATTCAAGTAAAGGAAATGGTCGATTTAGCTCGTTCAAAAAAAGTCTTTTTGATGGAAGGCATTTGGACACGATTGATTCCTGCCACCAAAACCTTCTTAAAACTAATGGATGAGAACAGCATTGGCGAAATAAAACACGTTCGTGCTGATTTCGGATTTGCAAGTACAGAATCAAATAATAGTAGAATTTTTAATAAAAAATTAGGCGGTGGTTCTTTATTAGATGTTGGCATTTATCCCGTTTATGTAAGTTTATTGCTTCTAGGCGAACCAAAATCAATGCAAGTGGAAGCCGAAATGACAGAAACAGGAGTAGATAAAAGTTGCTCTATGATTTTTTCCTATGAAAATAGAGTTCTAGCAAATTTGTTTTCAAGTATTGGTGAACAAACTCCAACTGTTGCCGAAGTTATTGGAACAAATGGATCAATAAAATTGCATAGTCGTTTCCATCATCCAAAAAAAATTACACTTAACGTTAATGGAGAAGCTGAAAAAACTATTGAGGAAGAGTATTTAGGCAATGGATATTTTCACGAAATCGAAGAAGTTAATTCTTGTTTATTCCAAGGAAAAACGGAAAGCGATTTGCTCCCTTTAGATGTAAGTTTAAGACTTAGTAGGATTCTAGATTTGGTAAAAAAGGAAATGAATCTAGATTATAATGATGTCTAAAAAAATTTAATAGACATAAAATTCTTTCATAATTAATAATTGCTTTTAATGACATGAATGATATATTGCAAATAATTAATTACTACAAATAGTAGAATTGATAAGTTGCGCCCACTCCAGAAAGTAGGTTTTGTAGGTTTTCACCTATTCAAATAGTGTAAAATCGTCGATTATTTTGCTGAAAACTACTTTTCGGAATAGGCTCTAGGTTTGAACTTTTTCAAATAATGTACTAAAGCCGATTAATTTGCTGAAAACCACGTTTAAGAGTAGTTCGATTATAAAAAAATGACTAATTATGCTTGAAAATGTTCTCAAAAAAAAGCAAACTCCGGCATCCGGCATCCGGCATCCGGCATCCGGCATCCGGCATCCGACATCCGACATCCCAAATAAAATGAACGTAATCGCTGATAGAATTGCTTTTTTCCTAAAGGATTTCCCTCCGTTTAGTTTCTTTTCTTATAAGCTAATTCAAGAGATTGCCTAATCAGTAACCGTTAACTTTATTCCACAAAGCGAATTGGTGTTCAAGCAAAATGAAGAGAATTAAGGTTTTGTTTACGTTCTTAATAAAGGAATAATTGACCTTTTTAGAAATAAAGAAGCACTAATTGATGAATGCGAATCTGGAGATATTTTTGGAGTAGGTTCCGTTCTAAGTTCGCAAGCTTATTCAATGTCTGCGCAGTTTATTGAAGATTGTTCGATTTCTGATCTTCCAAACGTTTTGTTTTTAAAGTTGATTTCGGAGAATCAACAGATGTATGTATTTCTTGTAGCTGGTTATGCTTCTGTGCCAAGAAGGTGTTCGTGGTGGACAAAAAGGAGCAAGCTTATTTTTTTATTTAGAAGAAGATTCAAAAATAAAATATTAGCGCCATATTATGGCATGCTTATAAAAAGAAGCGGTACAATCGGTGACAAAAATGTTGAAAGAGCATAAAACGGCTTCATAGTCATTAAAGATGAATATTATTTTTAATTGAAATGGTAGCCAATAAAGATTTTAGAAATAAAGTAGTTTCAGAAGGATTAAATAGTTCAGAACCAATAAAAAGAATAAGGAGCTACCCAGAATTAACAATGTCTTAAAATGTCACACTGTTTGTATATGAGCTTATATGATTCAGAATGATTTCTATGGTTTATACAAGCGAATATTCGAATTTTTTTTCAAATAATCGATTTTCTTTTACGCAGGCAAATACACGTAAAATGAGTTTATTTCTTACTGCATTAATGACACTCATTTTGTTCTTTCCTTCGCCTACTTTTCGCAGATAATACTCACGTAGATCACCTGGAATCTTGATCACCGACATAGCTGCCATATGTAACACAGTTTTAACTTTCTTGTTAGCCATTTGGCTCACTCTTGGCTTAGATCGAACCGAAGTACCAGAGTTATACTCAAAGGGTACGAAGCCTGCGTAGCAAGAAAATTGCTTACCATCTTTGATGGATTTGAATTCATTACTAGCCACTAAAATCATAGCCGCACTTATGAGTCCAATTCCATCCACAGAATTCATTATCGTGTACAAGCGCTTAAACTCAGCGTCTTCTTGCAACAGCTTTCTAATGGCTTTTTCTGTCTCTTTTAGGTCTAAATTAATGCCTTTAAGGGAATGTGTCATATTCGCCTTCACCGCTTTAAGCACCTCTTTTTCATAAAATGAACGCTCTGTCAGTAGTTGACTAATTTGCATCTTTGCTTTCATTAGTCTACGTCTGTGTGATAGCAACTCTTTGAGTAACAATACATTATCTCGCTGCTTTATCGTTGGCTTATACGAGGTTTTATTCTTGAAGCCATACATAGCTATTCGATATGCATCTATCTTGTCGTTTTTTCCTCGTTGAATACCTTGGCTTCTTTTGATCTGAAGGGGTTGTTCCAACCAGAGTGTGAATCCTCGTTGTTCACTCCAATTTCTTAGATGGTTCCCATACACACCTGTATGTTCCCCGCAAAGTAGACTTGTTTGAATGCGTATGCTTTTTTTTGTTAACTCCTTGTCTAATTTAGCTAAGTCAGAACGAGTATTCTTGATTTGAGCGTAAAAAACTTGAGTCCCTTTTTGGTCAAGTACACTCACATCTAAGGTTAATTTGGAAATATCAAATCCAATAAAGTGGGAATAATTCATCTTCTTTTCCTATGTTTAGTTCAGCATGGTTTACCACTTTAAACACCTTCAAGTCCCTGATAATAGGTCTTTCCTAAATTTCTATTTGAGGCTTGTTTAAAGAATTGATACAGGATAAAATCATTCTGTAAGTCTTCCTTAGACATGTAATTATGCGCCTGTATCAATCGGTAAACTGTGCGCTTTTTAAGTCCTTACTTTCTAGCAAAAACCTTTCCAAAACGCTTTATTAAACCTAAGGGAC